>Ga0164243_10000200_pt1 | contig 134991 bp, 116 predicted proteins | sample OricompcompostOP_FD_108781 | JGI IMG/M metagenome (GOLD analysis project Ga0164243, IMG submission 108781) | Organic Plus compost microbial communities from Emeryville, California, USA - Original compost - Organic plus compost (OP) | ecosystem: Engineered > Solid waste > Mixed feedstock >...
CCAGCTGCAAGACATGAACCGGCTTTTTAAGGCCCAACAAAATGGGGCCGATCAGTTCTGCTCCGCCTACTTCTTTAAGCAGGTTATAGGCCACGTTACCGGCTGTCAGGTTCGGAAAGATCAGTGTGTTGACATCTTTATCTGCTAAAGGGCTAAAACCATAGTTTTCTTTTAATACTTCTTTATTAAAAGGCAGCCAGGCCTGCATTTCACCGTCCACAACCAGATCCGGGTTTTTCTCTTTTACGATCCTGGTCGCTTCGGCCACGAGTTTTGCTTCCGTAGAGGGATTGCTTCCAAAATTACTGTAGCTCATCATCGCAATGTGCGGCGTAATATTGAAGTTGCCGATTTCTTTTGCGACCATTAAAGTAATATCGGCAAGTTCCTCTGCTGTCGGGTTGAAGTTTATTGTGGTGTCAGCCAAAAACAATGGTCCTTTTTTGGTGAGCAGCAGGTACATGCCCGCAATCTTTTTCACGCCATCCTCTACGCCGATGGTTTGCAGTGCCGGGCGGATCGCATCGGCATAATTTTTCGTCAAACCCGATATCATGGCATCGGCCTCTCCCATTTCGACCATCATGCAGCCAAAATAATTGCGGTCACGCATGAGTTTTTTACTCTCGTAATTATTAATGCCTTTACGCTGCCTTTTGGCAAAGAAAGCTTCTGCAAACTTTTGCCGGGTGCTTTCAAGTGCCGGGTCTCTGGAGTCTACAATAGGGAACTCCTCGATATTGATGCCATTTTCTTTGGCGATGGTCTCAATTTTCGCTCTCTCGCCGAGCAAAATCGGATAACAGATGCCGTCTTCGTAGGCAATAGAGGCGGATTTAAGGATTTTCTGATTATCGGCTTCGGCAAAGACAATTCTTTTGGGGTTACGGCGCACCTGACCGGCGATAGCCCGGATCACCTGATTGTCCAGTCCCAGGCGTTTGTTCAGTTCAACTTTATATCCTTCCCAGTCGGTAATCGGGCTTTTGGCTACACCGCTGGCCATCGCTGCCTTTGCCACCGCCGGCGATACCGTAGCCAGTAATCTCGGATCCAGTGGTTTGGGTATAATATAGTCAGGGCCAAAAATGATATTTTTCTGACCATAGGCCATGGTAACGATATCCGGTACCGGAGTCTTGGCCAGATCAGCGAGTGCCTTGACAGCAGCGAGCTTCATTTCTTCGTTGATCTGGGTGGAACGTACATCCAGTGCCCCTCTGAAGATGTAGGGAAATCCAAGCACATTATTAACCTGGTTAGGGTAGTCACTTCTGCCGGTGGCCATAATAATATCATCCCGTACGGCTTTAGCGTCTTCATAGGAGATTTCCGGTGTAGGATTGGCCATCGCAAATACAATAGGCTTGCTGTTCATGCTGGCCACCATTTCCGGTTTTAACACATTCGGAGCGCTAAGACCGATAAACACGTCGGCTCCCTCCATGGCTGCTCCCAGTGTCAGCTCCGCATTGTCAACGGCAAACTTTGCCCGGATATCTCCCAGGTCCGTCCGACCTTTATGCAGGATACCATCAATATCAAACATGGCAAAGTTCTCGTATTTAGCGCCCAGGGCCACATAAATCTGTACGCAGGCAACGGCGGCAGCGCCTGCTCCGCTGACAACAAACCGGGCGTTGGCGATATCTTTTTGTTGTATTTCCAGTGCGTTCAACAGGGCGGCACCACTGATAATAGCTGTTCCATGCTGGTCGTCATGCATCACCGGAATGCTGAGCTGTTCTTTCAGATGCTGTTCGATATAAAAGCATTCAGGCGCTTTAATATCCTCCAGGTTGATGCCTCCAAAAGTAGGTTCCAGGGATTTTACGATCTGGACAAATTTTTCCGGATCGGTTTCATTAATCTCGATATCAAAAACATCAATGTCTGCAAAGATTTTAAACAGTACGCCCTTACCTTCCATAACAGGTTTTCCGGCTACTGGTCCGATATTGCCCAGACCCAGCACTGCAGTACCATTACTGATTACGGCGACCAGGTTGCCCTTGGCGGTATATTTATAAGCGTCCTCCGGATTGCGGTATATCTCCATGCAGGGTTCTGCAACGCCTGGACTGTAAGCTAATGAAAGATCTCTCTGGGTTTTGGCTTCTTTGGTGGGAACAACTTTAATTTTTCCCGGACGGCCTTTGCTGTGGTAAAGCAACGCCTCCTGTTTCTTAGCGTCTGACATAATAAATTATATGATTGTAAGGACGAAGGTATAAAAAGCCCTACAGAACGGGTAAAAAAAGAAATAAATTTAGGAATTTGTTTCTCTTTGTCTGTCAATCGTTTAACTAAACGAAAGCGCGTGCGCCCAGCCATGCCATAGCGGCCATACCTGTTTTTATTGCCGATTCATCTACGTCAAAATGCGGCGTGTGCACATTATGAATAATACCCCTGGATTCATTGCGGACACCCAGCCGGTAAAAGCAGCCTGGAAGTAATTCTGTATAGTGGCCAAAATCTTCGGCGCCCATCCTAAGTTCCGTCTCTTCCACTTTATCTGCGCCAATCAGCTGCTCCGCCAACTGTCGGCAGTTATCCGTAAAGGCTGGCTGGTTATTCACAGATGGGTAGCCTACATCAATATGCACATCTACGGTGGCGCCCATGGAAGTCACCAGGCCGGTCGCCATTTTTTTAATGAGCTCATGGGCTTTATAGCGCCAGGTCTCATCCATGGCCCGGAACGTACCTTTTAAATGCACTTCAGCAGGAATGACATTTGTGGTGTGTCCCCCCTGGAAGGAACATATGGATAATACGGACGGAGAAAACGGGTCGCAGTTTCTGCTGATCAGCTTTTGCAGGCTGACAACAAGTTCAGAGGCGATCAGTATTGTGTCGGCCGTTAGATGCGGGGCAGCGGCATGACCGCCTTCTGAGCGGACGGTGATATAGATCTCGTCGGCACTGGCCATTACTCTGCCGGCCCTGAAGCTAAGCCTGCCGGCGGGAAGTCCGGGGTGCACGTGCAGACCGATAATACCCTCCGGCGCCGGGTTTTCCAGGGCGCCTTCTCCGATAAGCAGGCTGGCGCCGCCGGGGTTGCGTTCTTCTCCTGGCTGGAAAATAAGTTTGACGGTCCCCTCCCACTCATCCCTTGTCTCGCTTAGAATTCTGGCAGCGCCTAATAAGCAGGTGGTATGTACATCATGGCCACAGCCATGCATAACGCCCTTGTTTTGGGAAGCATAAGCAACATCATTGGCTTCCAGTATCGGCAGCGCATCCATATCGGCTCTAAGCGCAATGATTCTGCTCCCGGGACTTTTCCCTTCCACCAGGCCAATGACACCTGTTGTTGCCATGACCTGGAAGGGAATATTGAACTCGGTTAGTTTTTGCTGGACGTACCTGGAAGTTTCAAATTCCTGATAACTTAATTCAGGGTGTGCATGCAGGTGTCTGCGAATATCGATGAACTCGGTGTGATAGGCTTCTGAGAGTTGCTGTATCTTTTCTTTCAACATGGTAGAAAGCTTGATTTTTTGATTAATGATTTTGCGGATCTGTTACGATGGCAATGCTGGCACTGCATCCTAATCTGGTGGCGCCGGCCTCTGCCAGGGATTTTGCAAAATGATAGTCTTTTATGCCTCCGGAAGCTTTAATGCCTATGTGTTTGGGCAGATTCGCCCTGAACAGCTCCACGGCATGAAGGGTGGCTCCTGTTTGAGCATAACCGGTAGAGGTCTTAAGGTAGTCGATATCTGCTACCCCGTAAAGTTGACAGCATTTAATGATCTCGTCGTCGGTTAAAATACCGCTTTCAATGATGATCTTAAGGATCTTGTTTTCTTTTTTGATGACCGCCGTCAAATGATTGAGTTCATTAGCCAGATAGGTCCAGTCTTTATTTTTAAGGGCGATCAGGTTAATGACCACATCCAGCTCATCTGCTCCGTCTACCATGGCCAGGACGGATTCTGCGATTTTGGCTTCGATGGCACTATAGCCAAACGGAAATCCAATAACGGTTCCCACTTTAACGTTGCTGTCTTTTAAAAGGCCCTTGGCCATTTTGACAAAAGGCGGCGGAATACAAACGGCCGCAAAACCATATTCATTGGCTTCCTGACAGCATTTTTCCACCTCGCTGATCAAGGTGGTGGGCTTTAGAACAGTATGATCGATTAGATGATTGAGTTTCATGGCGTGAATTTAATTATTTACCGGCGATTTTTGATGCGGAAAACCCTTGCGCGACCAGCCAGCCAAGAACCTTTTCCCGTTGATCTCCCTGGACGATAATTTCCATATCTTTTACCGCGCCGCCTGTACCCAGAAAGTTTTTCAGCTTTTTGCCGAGTTCCTTCAGGTCTGCCTCCTTGCCACTAAAGCCTTTGACCACGGTGGCGGCCTTACCGCCCCGGTTCTTCGTCTCCAGCCAGATGCGGAGTTTCTGCTGATTAGCGGCCGGCGTTGGCATATCTTCCTCAGGCTGGTCTATGTTAAAATCAGGGTCGGTACTGTAGACATATCCGCTGTCCTGAAATCCCTTTTTATTTTTACCCATTTTAATCGCTCTATTGAGGTTAAGCTTGTTTATTTCTCTATTTCTGCTTTCAGGCTGAGATCCAGACTCTGGGCCTGATGGATGAGTCCGCCTACGCTGACAAAATCAACCCCTGTATCTGCATATTGCCGCACGGTATTCAGGTTAATGCCGCCGCTGGCTTCTGTCTCAAAGCGGTGATCGATCATAGTGAGCGCCTTTGTCAGCTCAGGTGGTGTGAAATTGTCCAGCATGACTCTGAACACTTTATTTTCTCCCACTTCGATTACTTTGCGGACATCCTCCAGACTTCTTGTCTCTATTTCTATTTTAAGCGGAAGGCCGGTCGTAACGATATACTGGTGCGCACGGTTGATCGCCTGCTTAATGCCGCCGGCATAGTCAATATGATTGTCTTTGAGCATGATCATGTCATAGAGACCAAACCGGTGGTTTAAGCCGCCGCCGATGCGAACGGCTTCTTTTTCCAGTATCCTGAAATTGGGCGTGGTTTTACGGGTATCCAGGATCTTGGTATGATAGCCTTCGAGTATATCCGCATATTTGCGGGTCAGGGTCGCGATGCCGCTCATGCGCTGCATGCAGTTCAGCACGAGCCTTTCGCCGCTGAGTATGGTCTGCACGTGTGCCCCCACCTCAAAGGCAATCTCTCCGCCGGCCATTTTGTCGCCGTCTTTTTTAAAAGGAAAAAAATGGCAATCCTTTTCTATTTTACGGAAGATGATCTCTGCCACCTCCATACCCGCCAGGATGCCGTCTTGCTTAATTTTAAGCAGCGCTTTGCCTTTTGCCTGTTTGGGTATGCAACTCAGGGTGGAGTGGTCTCCACTCCCGATGTCTTCTCTAAAAGCTTCTTCTATTAAATGATCGATATGCAACATGTATAAATTGTATAATTGTTATAGAGGGCCTCTCTGTGCTATCCTACCAGTGCGGCAGCGCCGAACACACCGGCGCTGTCTCCTAATAACGGTTTTAAGATAGGCACCTCCACTTTATTGTTAAAAATATAATCAGCAAGCCTCTCCCGGCCTTTGGTATATAAACTGTCAATATTACCCACACCGCCGCCAATGACAATGGCATCGGGGTCCAGTATATTAATGACAACAGAGAGCGCCTTGCCGAATTGTTCATACAGCCGGTCCATGGTCGCCGAAGCATACCTGTCGCTTTGATAATCCGCGGCGATTTGCCGGAGCAGTTTTTTCTCACCTGACTGTTCATAATAGAATCTTTCCAGAGAGGGCCCGGCTATTACCGTCTCAACACAACCGGTCTTGCCACAGTAGCACGGGCCGCCTGTGGCATCCAGAAAATTATGTCCCCACTCCCCGCCTATGCCATGTTTTCCTTCTAATATTTTGCCGTCTACAACGATGCCGCCGCCTACGCCCGTACCCATGATGATCCCGAATACGGTTTTGGCCTCAGGGGCGTTTTTTTTAACCGCGCCCAGATGTGTTTCTGCCAGTGCAAAACAATTGGCATCATTGGCCATCTTCACCGGGATTTTCAGCTTCGCTTCCAGATCTGCCAGCAATGGCCTGCCGTTGAGCGCTGTGGAATTGCAGTTTTTCATGGTCTGGCTGCCCGGGTCAAGAACGCCTGGGGTACAGATACCTATCGTTTCAGGGGTCAGCCCTGACGCTGACTTTAGCCGTTCCAGGACCTCAGCGATCCGGCCGGTAATGTGGTCATAGCCTTTTTCTCCCTCGGTAGGGATCCTTTGGCGTACAATCGGGGTTGTATCGTCCAGTGAAGATAAAATAACACCTTCTATTTTCGTTCCGCCTAAATCTATTCCCCAGATCGCCATATAATTATAAGGTTTTTATACTCAAAAATTTGCCCAAATATAAGACCAATTCCTGAAAAGGCAGGGAGCAACCGCTTACGGGAGCCACGTACCAAAGGCACAGGTTGAAAATGGCGATACACTTTTTTAAACGAGATCCTTTAATCTGCCAAAATTCTCCGCTGATTCTTGCTTATCGGCAGACCTGGATTATCTTTGCAAAATGCATTATTTATCCGCCGAAGGGCTTACCAAGAGTTACGGGATCATTCCACTATTTAAAAACATTTCCTTTCACATCAATGAAGGGGACAAAATAGGGCTGATTGCCCGTAATGGCGTGGGCAAAAGTACTTTATTGAAGATACTGGCCGGCAAAGAAACCCCCGATGAAGGTAAACTCTGGGTGCATAAGGATGTAAAAGTCGCCCTGTTTGAACAGCAGCCTGAATTTGATGAAAACGCTTCTATCCTGGATAATGTACTGCATGAATCTCATCCGGTGATCCAGGCCATCCGCAGTTATGAGCAGGCTGTGGAGGCTGAGGACGCTGACCGGCTGGCCACTGCCTTCCAATGGATGGATGAGGTCGGCGGCTGGTCCTTTGACGCCAAAGTGGGGCAGATATTTGCCAAACTCAATCTTAAGCACCACCACCAGAAGGTAGCTACCCTGAGCGGCGGACAACGAAAAAGAGTGGCGCTGGCCAGAACTTTGATCGATATCGGGTTTGAATCCGGACACACGCTGCTGATGATGGATGAACCGACCAACCACCTGGATGTAGAGATGATTGAGTGGCTGGAACATTATCTTAATCAGGAAAAAGTAACACTGCTCTTAGTGACCCATGACCGTTATTTTCTGGACGCTGTGTGTGACGAAATCTGGGAACTGGACCGCTCCGATATGCAGGTGTACCGGGGTGACTATGAATATTATATGGAAACCAAGGCGGCACGCATGGAAAGCGAGCAGGCCAGCATTGAAAAAGCCCGCAATACCTACAGGAAGGAACTGGAATGGATGCGTAAACAGCCGAAGGCAAGAACCACTAAAAGTAAGTCCAGGCAGGACAATTTCTATAAGGTAGCGGAGAAAGCCGGCCAGAAAATTGAGGATACGCAGATGCAGCTGGAGGCCAAGATGACGCGCCTGGGCGGTAAGGTAGTGGAACTGAAAAAGGTCTATAAAAGCTATGGGGAGAAAAAGGTGATCCAGGGCTTTGATTATACCTTTTCCAAGGGCGAAAGAATCGGGGTTGTAGGCAAGAATGGCGCCGGAAAATCCACGTTACTGAATATTATCCAGCAGATAGAAACGGCCGATAGCGGTAAGATCAATATCGGGGAAACGGTGGTGTTCGGCAATTTCTCCCAGCAGGGCCTGGAGGTGAAGGACAATGTCCGGGTCATTGAATATGTGAAGTCCATTGCAGAGAGCTTTCCACTGGCCGGGGGCGGTTCGCTGTCTGCGGCGCAGTTTCTCGAACTCTTTTTGTTCCCGGGTGACAAGCAATATACCTTTATAGAATCCCTTTCCGGTGGTGAGAAAAAGAGACTGCAGCTGCTGACCATACTTTTCAGAAATCCCAATTTTCTGATCCTGGATGAGCCGACCAATGATCTGGACTTGCCTACCTTGTCTGTGCTGGAGAACTTTCTAATGGATTATCAGGGCTGCATTTTGATCGTTTCCCACGACAGGTATTTTATGGACCGTTTGGTCGATCACTTGTTTGTTTTTGAAGGAGATGGTAAGATCAGGGACTTTCCGGGCAATTATTCTCAATACAGGATCTGGCAAAAGCAGGAAGAAGCCCGGCTGAAGTTGTTAAATGAAAGCAAAGGGTCTAAAACGCAGCCTGCCATGGAAAAGAGCGCTCCTGCAGCGGAGAAAAAAGCGCCGGGGGCGCCCAAAGCCAGCTATAAAGAGAAAAGAGAATTTGAGCAGCTGGAAAAGGAGATTGCGGAGCTGGAAGCCGAGAAGGCGGGACTGGAGGAAGCCCTGGGAGGTGGCAGTCTGGAATTTGAGCAGTTGAGCGTACACAGCAGGCGCATTGCAGAAATTATTGCCCTGCTCGAAGAAAAAGAACTCAGGTGGCTGGAACTCAGTGAATTAATGGATTAATAAGCGGCCCTTTGGATATGCGGATTTTCCTCGGGTCAGGCTTTGCCAAAGGGGAAAATAGCCTTAACTTTGCGGGCTATTTACAATAATGAAATACGAAAAAGAAATTAACCGGCGAAAAACCTTTGCCATCATCTCCCATCCGGATGCGGGTAAAACCACGCTAACTGAAAAATTCCTGTTATTTGGCGGAGCGATTCAGACCGCAGGCGCCGTTAAGAGCAATAAGATCAAAAAACATGCAACCTCCGATTTTATGGAGATTGAGCGCCAGCGCGGTATCTCGGTGGCTACCTCTGTTATGACCTTTGAATACAAGGATTTTTTGATTAATCTGCTGGATACACCAGGACACAAAGATTTTGCAGAAGATACTTACCGGACACTGACGGCCGTGGACAGTGTCGTGCTGGTCGTTGACAGCGTCAATGGTGTGGAAGATCAGACCAGAAGGCTGATTGAGGTATGTCGTATGCGTGATACCCCTGTAATTGTATTTATCAATAAAATGGACCGGGACGGTAAGAACCGTTTTGACCTGCTGGAAGAAATAGAAAAAGAACTGAAACTTACCCTGCACCCCATGACCTTTCCTATCAATAGCGGTAAGGATTTTAAAGGGGTGTATAATCTCAGGGAGAAGAACCTGGTATTATTTACACCGGGTACCAGGGCTGATAACGAAAGCGTCGTTATCGGTGATCTGGCTGATCCTGTTCTGGACAAGAAACTGGGCGCTAAAGATGCGGATACGTTACGTGAGGACGTAGAACTCATTGACGGTGTTTACGGAGACCTGGATGTAGCAGCGTATTTGCAGGGCCAGGTGGCTCCTGTATTTTTTGGCAGTGCCGTTAATAACTTTGGTGTCAAGGAGATGCTGGACACATTTATTGAGATTGCGCCTGTTCCGCGTGACCGGGCGACAACCTTGCGTGAAGTTGCTGCCAGTGAAGATAAGTTCAGTGGCTTTGTCTTTAAGATCCATGCCAATCTGGACCCTAAACACCGGGACCGTATCGCCTTTTTAAGGGTGTGCAGTGGCAGGTTTGAGCGCAATAAATATTATAAACATGTGCGTCTGAGTAAGGATATCCGGTTTAGCAATCCGTATAGTTTTATGGCCCGCAGTAAGGATATTATCGAGGACGCTTATCCGGGCGACGTGGTGGGTTTATTTGATACCGGGAATTTTAAAATCGGCGATACATTGACAGAAGGTGAAAAGTTCTTTTTCACCGGTATCCCCTCCTTTTCTCCTGAAATCTTTAAGGAGCTGGTCAATAAAGACCCCATGAAGACCAAACAAATGGAGAAAGGCATTGCGCAGTTGACGGATGAAGGCGTTGCTCAGCTGTTTACGCAGTACGGTGGCACTAAAAAAATTATCGGTTGTGTGGGTGATCTGCAGTTTGAGGTGATTCAATACCGTTTGTTACAGGAATATGGCGCGTCCGTTGAGTTCAGAACCTTGCCTTTTTACAAAGCCTGCTGGCTGACATGCAAGGATGAAAAACTACTGGATGATTTTATGCGTTTCAAGCAACAAAACACCGGTGAAGATAAAGATGGTCATCCCGTTTATCTGGCGCAGAGTGAGTGGTTCCTGAATACGGAGATTACCAATAACCCTGATATTGAATTTAAATTCTCAAGCGAAGTGCAGGGACTGGAGGTGTAGCTGATGATGCCTCATGCGCAACAATCCTGATAAGTTTTGAAAAAAGAAAACCAGCTGGTCTTTAAGTTTAAGCAATAAAGACCAGCTGGTTTTTTATGTTCGCTTCTCCTTACATTAATCCATTCTGATCGCCTGAAACTGCCTTTTGCTGCCCATAAAGATATTGTAATCTACATACCCGTCTATACCGCTGATCTTGTAATTGTTGCTTTTCTGCCAGAAAATACACTCACAGGCAGGCCTGGACTCATAACTGGCGATCCATAGTTTATATTCTTTGGGCAATCCGCTTTTCAGGTATTGATTAAAAAGCATACAATCGGTATAGATAACAGGTCTGACACCGATCTCTTTTTCTACCGTCGTTAAAAATGTAGTGACTTCCCTGACAACAGCGGTGATGGAAGGCATGGGCCGGATCCATTCTACATCCAGGACCGGTGGAAGGTCTCCTTTTTTTAGTTTCGCGGTCTGGATAAAATGAAGCGCCTGGCGGATGCCGGGTGAGGTAAAAGAGAAGAAATGATAGGCCCCTGAGACAATGCCGTATTTGCGTGCCTGCGCCCGGTTATCCTCATAGGTAGCATCTGCGTGTGTACTGCCCTCTGTTGCCTTAAAATAAATAAAATCGGGCTCCTTTGATGCGATTTGCTTCCAGTTGATGGTCCCCTGATGGTGTGAGATATCCAACCCCCAAATACCCTCACCGGCTTGTGCTGATACGCTCAAAGCGCCAGCCAGTATGAAGAGAAGCATCAGCCCGGAAAGTCGTAATTTGAGTGATACGGGTTGCTTTTTGGTCATGAATAATCTGTTTTGATGTAGATTGCCTGCCTAGTTGCAAAAAACCTGCCATGAAAAAAGCATACCGGTCTGAGGTATGCTTTTAGCTATAAAACCTTGAAAGAACCCACCAGAGACCCGCTTACTGGATCTTACTGAGTGCCTGTTCAATATCTGCAATAATATCATCGGGATGTTCCAGCCCGACAGAAATGCGTATCAGCCCGGGGGTGATGCCTACTTTCGCTCTTTCTTCATCTGTGAGCTTAGAATGCGTTGTACTGGCCGGATGAGAGGCGATGCTTCTGGCATCTCCCAGATTTGGTGTCAGCGACAGCAGTTCCAGACTATCCATAAATTTAGCGCCTGCCTGAACCCCGCCCTTGATCTCAAAGCAAACGATACCGCCGCCGGCCTTCATTTGTTTTTTAGCGATCTCATATTGGGGATGGCTGGACAGGAAAGGATATTTTACCCATTCCAGCTTAGGGTTGTTTTCCAGTTTTTCCGCTAATTTCAAAGCGCTCGCAGAATGCCTGTCGATGCGGATGGCCAGTGTCTCCAGGCTTTTGCTCAGCACCCATGCATTGAACGCAGAGAGTGCAGGCCCTGAATTACGGCAGAAAAGGTAGATCTCATGGATCAGTTCTTTTTTACCGACAACGACCCCGCCAAGCACCCTGCCCTGGCCGTCCATCCATTTAGTGGCAGAGTGTAATACGATATCCGCTCCAAAGTCCACCGGTGTCTGCAGCACAGGTGTTGCAAAACAGTTGTCGACGTTAAAAATAATATTGTGTTTTTTGGCCAGATCGCCCACTGCCTGAAGGTCTACCAACTCCAGCTGCGGATTGGTAGGTGTCTCCAGATAGATCATTTTGGTATTGGGGCGGATTTCTTTTTCCCAGCTGCTGACGTCGTCAGCAGGTACAAACGTATACTCAATGCCAAACTTATCCAGGAACTTAGTCACAACGGTCACGGTACCGCCAAATATGGAGCGGCAACAAAGCAGGTGATCGCCTGTTTTTAAAAGTGCCATAAAGGAACTGAATACAGCTGCCATTCCACTGGCAACGGCATATCCCGCCTCACATTTTTCCATGGCAGCTACCTTGGCCGCAAATTCATCCACATTGGGATTGCTATATCTGCTGTAAATATTGTCGTCGGTTTCACCGGCAAAAGCTGCCCGCATATCGTCGGCTTTGTCAAAAACAAAGCTGCTGGTCAAAAAAACAGGAACAGAATGTTCATGTTGGGAGGTCGTTGGTGTCTGAAGACGAATGGCCTCGGTCTCAGGGTGTAATTTTTTATTGGACATGTAATGTTTAAAATTATGCGTATGATGATAAATGCTTTTTATGCCTGAGCGGAAGGATCACTCCTCAGGACCAAAGGCTACTGACCGTTCAGGATCAGTTCATATTTGATGGTGGCACCTGCCGCGCGCAGTGTAGCGGCCACCGAACAATATTTGTCCAGGGAAAGGTCGATCGCCTTTTTGGCGCTTAGCCTGTCTACGTCTCCATCGATGATAAAAGTGATAAAGATCTCTTTCCATAAAGAAGGCTCCTTATCGGCTTCTCTTTCCCCGTTAATGGTGACTTTATAATCGCTGATCTGCTGCTTTCTTTTCTTGAGGATCTGCAGTATATCTATACTGGCACAGCCAGCCAGTGCATTGAGTAGTAATTGCATGGGTCTGGCACCATACCCCTCACCTCCCATTTCTGGTTTGGTGTCCATTTTGGTGATTATTCCGTTCTCGTCAATGGAGTCAAAGGCAAAGTGCTGCCCCGCGCGAATTAATTCTATTTGGGCCATAATCTATCTATTTGGTGGGCAAAATTAGGCATAAAAGTGACACATATGGCTTCCTTTTATAAATTTATGCCTTTCTGTCACTCAATTGTTATAATTCTGGCCCTGTAAATGTCAAAAGCGCCTACAATCAGAAATTGGAGTTATCTTTGTATTTCAACCTAGTAATTATTCAACCTTAAATTAAAAAGTTATGGCTTTAGAATTTACCGACGCCAACTTCCAAAATGAAGTGATTGCCAACGATAAATTAACCGTTGTAGATTTTTGGGCAGAATGGTGTGGGCCATGTCGCGCTATCGGACCCGTTGTTGAAGAACTGGCCAAAGAGTATGAAGGACAGGTAAAGGTAGGCAAACTCAATGTCGATAATAATCCGGATGTCAGTGTAAAATATGGCATTACTTCTATTCCCGCTATCCTCTTCATTAAAAATGGTGAAGTAGTAGACAAACAGATTGGTGCTGTTCCTAAATCCGTTTTGGATCAGAAAATTAAAGCCCATCTCTAATGTTGCTTAAGTAGCTTATACTTAAAAGCACAACCAACAAAAAAAGTACAACATTTGATGTCTGTACTTTTTTTGTTTTTAGCCCTGTCTGATCAAAACGGGAGGTTTATTTGTTAAAAAGCGGCTGGCAGCCGCTTTCCTGTGGTAAAGGAAGGTCCAGGTGCCCTTAGGGCAGGATCAGGCACTCTTTTTCTTGGCATTTGCAGTTTTTTTAGATTTTCGCTGGCTGGTAAGATATCTTTCCCTAAGGACTTTTTGCACCGGCACTTTGCGCACTTTGCTTTCCAGCCAGGATTGAATATCCAGATACATGAACGAACGGGTCTCCAGAGAATTCTTTTCCAGCTTATCCAACTGGTCCTTGAGGCTTTTGAAAGCGGCGATCATCCGGCCGGAAGAGAGCTTAAAGGATCTTTTGAGGAACACAAAAATAGCCTCTTCCACTACATTCAGGTTCTTCATATTGGCCATATAACGGTAGACAGATTTGAGTAAATACTCCAGCAGGTCCATATTACCCAGTTCATAATGGGCGATCAGGTGCAGCAGCCGGGCATAACATTGCAGATCTGTTCTCAGGTCAGATTTCTGGTGGATGATCTTATTGAGGTAGTCGATACAGCTGCCGTTGTCGCCGCTGCCGAAATACAGACAGGCGATCTTGTAGTAAAAGACCAGTACCCGGTGCGTGTCCAGGTGTGTCTTATATTCCGTGAGTTTTTCTTCTATTAAGGGTATGAGTTCAATCCCTTTGGTAAAAGTTCCTTCCAGGAAATGCCGGTTGATCTCTGCCGTATACAGGTACATGAATACCTGAATTTTAATATTCACGCTGCTAAAGGCAATGGGTGTCTGGCTAAAGTCCTCAAATACTTTTAAGACCTCTACGAACTTATCATGGTTATTGGTGTCAAAATGCGCACTCAGCAGGTTGTGCATGGCTTTTACGAAGAGCACCGGCTCTACCTGCTGCATGGCCGGCTCTTTTATAAAAAGGTCGAACCACTTTTGGGTATACCGGTAGAACATGCGCAGGTCCTGGAGGATAAAATGGTACCAGCAGTGTGCCTGATAGTAATGCATTTTTGCATAAAAGGACAACTGCTGCTCCTGGGTTTCCGGGAGATTGGCTTTAAAAAACAGCTGTACGGCCAACACATCTTTCTGGTCTCTGGCATGTCCCATCTTAATATACCATCCATACATCTGCAGGGCCAGGTTAGAGAGCTGGTTTTGCTGTGTGACCTTACCGGTGACCTGGTTGACGGATTCTGATAACTGCTCTGCCCTGTCCTGCATAGATCTTGTTACATGGAGCAGCTCAATTTTCTTTGAGAGCTCCAGGGCCAGTAAAAGCGAGACATGCTGATGATATAAACTGGCTTGCTGCTTGACCTTTTCCAGTGTTTTCAGGCTCTGGATATAGAGTCCTTTGCTGTACAGAATACGGGCATGGGCCATCTGTTCATTAAGCCACATCTCCAGATTGCTGTCATCTTTAAGCAACCTGAGAGAGGCCAGGATCTGCCTGGACAGGTGTGCCTTCATATTAGAGAGCTGCTGCTTTTTAAGTGATTTATTCTTGCGCAACAGGGCCTGCTCATCATACTCCTCCATTTTATCAAAGGCATCGAACAACTGAACGATCTTCAGGTCTTCTGCTCCTGAGTTCCGCTTGATAAAAAGCTTAAAATGGCGTTTTTCACTCTTTTCCAGTGATTTAACCAATTGAAAAAGCTCGTCATTTCTTCGATTGGGCATAGTAATAATCAATTTAGCAAACCCTTGATATACGTGGGTTTAAGCACTGCAAAGCTACGTTTTTCACCGTAGATTCCGGCATAATTTGATTTGATTGTCAACAAAGGCCTAAATACATTTGAAAAATAAATAAAAACGAGCATAAAAACTTACATTTGTTTGTTTTAGATGCATGGACAAATAACAAACAAATTAATACTAAATAACGCTAAGATTATGTCTGAACACAAAATTGATATTTTTGACACGACCCTCAGAGATGGTGAACAGGTTCCCGGATGTAAACTCAATACGACTGAAAAAGTAAAACTCGCACTCGAACTCGAACAGCTGGGGGTGGATATTATTGAAGCGGGTTTCCCCATTTCCAGTCCCGGTGATTTTCAGTCCGTTGAACAGATCTCCAAAGCCGTAAAAGAGGTGACGGTCTGTGGACTTACCAGGGCGGTACAAAAAGACATTGAAGTGGCCGCTGAGGCCCTTAAGTTCGCCAAGAGACCGCGTATTCATACAGGGATCGGGTCTTCTGACAACCATATCAAATACAAGTTCAATACCACCAGGGAAAATATCATAGAACGGGCCGTGGCAGCGGTAAAACTGGCCCGCAATCTGGTGCCGGATGTTGAATTCTATGCCGAAGACGCCGGAAGAGCCGATATTGAGTTTCTGACACAGTTAATAGAAGCAGTCATCGCTGCCGGTGCAACGGTAGTCAATATCCCGGATACGACAGGATTTTGCCTGCCCCATCAATATGCAGAAAAGATCTCCTATTTAGTCAATAACGTAAAAGGCATTGAAAAAGCCACTATTTCCTGTCACTGTCACAACGACCTGGGACTGGCTACCGCTAACTCCCTGGCAGGCGTAATCGCAGGAGCCCGCCAGATAGAGTGCACCATTAACGGCATCGGAGAGAGAGCGGGTAATACTTCCCTGGAAGAAGTGGCAATGGCCATCAAAAAGCACCCGGAGCTTGGCTTATATACCAATATTGAGAGCACCCGCCTGCACGGGTTAAGCAAACAGGTATCTGATACGATGCGCATGCCGGTGCAGCCTAATAAAGCCATCGTGGGAGATAACGCCTTTGCGCATTCTTCCGGTATCCATCAGGACGGCTTCCTAAAAGAGGCAACTACTTACGAGATCATTGACCCGATGGAAGTGGGCGCCGATATCTCTAAAATCGTACTGACGGCTAGAAGCGGCAGAAGTGCGCTTGCTTACAGATTTAAAAAACTGGGCCATGACTTTACCAGAGACCAGGTGGATGTGCTTTATGAACGTTTCCTGGCGGTAGCGGATGAGAAAAAAGAAGTGACCGATGAAGATCTGGTTACACTAGCCAGTGCGCTCTAAGATTTAATAATTCTATTCTATTCAATATTTTAAGCAGTGTTGTGTTATGAGCAAAAAAACATTATTTGATAAAATCTGGGACACCCATGTAGTGAAGCAAATTCAGGACGGTCCCTCCGTTTTATATATTGACCGCCATTTTATCCATGAGGTGACCAGTCCTCAGGCATTTAAAGGCCTGGAGAACAGGGGCCTTCCGGTCTTTCGTCCCGGGCAGGTGGTCGCTACCGCCGACCATAATGTCCCTACCCTGCATCAGGAACTTCCCATTAAAGAAGAATTAAGCCGTCTTCAGGTACAGACCCTAAAAGACAATTGTGCGAAATTCGGGATCGAACTTTATGGACTGGGGCACCAGTATCAGGGGATCGTACATGTCATCGGCCCGGAACTGGGCGTAACTCAGCCTGGCTGTACGTATGTCTGCGGTGACAGCCATACCAGTACGCACGGCGCGTTCGGTTCTATCGCTTTTGGTATCGGTACCAGTGAAGTAGAAATGGTCCTGGCTACTCAGTGTCTGTTGCAAAGCAAGCCTAAACTCATGCGTATTTCCGTGGATGGCCAGCTGGGCAAGGGTGTGACCTCTAAGGACATTGTGCTTTATATCCTGTCACAGATATCTGCCAGCGGTGCAACGGGTTATGCCGTTGAGTTTGCCGGAAGTGCGATCCGCGCCTTGAGCATGGAGGCCCGTATGACCATCTGTAATATGAGTATCGAGATGGGTGCCCGCTGCGGTATGATCGCACCGGACGAGACGACTTTCTCTTACGTAAAAGGCCGCAAGTTCGCACCTCAGGGGGACGACTGGGATAAAAAACTGGCAGCATGGAAACAGCTTTTCTCAGATGATGACGCGGTATTTGACAAGGAGTACAACTTTAAGGCGGAGGATATCGAACCAATGATCACCTACGGAACCAATCCGGGAATGGGTATCGGTGTTACGGGACACGTTCCTCAGCTCAGTGAGATCGATCCACGTGACAAGGCCGCTTTTGAAAAATCTATTCATTATATGGGACTACAGGCCGGTGAAAACATTTTAGGCCACCCGGTAGACTACGTTTTTATCGGAAGCTGTACCAACTCACGGATCGAGGATCTGCGCCAGGTGGCAGCCTTTGTAAAAGGCAAGCAAAAGGCGCCCAGCGTGACTTGTTGGGTGGTGCCGGGCAGTAAACAAGTGGAGGCCCAGGCCAGAGAAGAAGGGATCGATAAGATCCTGGAGGCAGCCGGGTTCCAGCTGCGTCAGCCGGGCTGCAGTGCCTGTCTGGGCATGAACGAGGACAAGATCCCGGCAGGTAAATACTGTATCTCTACTTCTAACAGGAATTTTGAAGGCCGTCAGGGCCCCAATGCCCGCACCATGCTGGCCAGTCCGCTGATGGCAGCGGCAGCAGCCGTTACCGGTAAGGTCTGTGACGTGAGGGAATTGGTATAGATCAGATCCTGTATTCAAATTTTTTAAGTTATTAATAAAAAGTCATGAGTAAAGCAATCAATCATATAAATTCAACCGTGGTTCCTTTGAACCTGGAAAATGTAGATACGGATCAGATCATTCCGGCGCGTTTCTTAAAGGCGACCAGCCGGGAAGGATTCGGTGAAAATCTGTTCAGGGACTGGCGTTTTGAGAACAACGATCCTGCTCAGCCTAAGAAGGATTTTGTTTTGAATAATCCCATTTACGCCGGTAAGATCCTGGTCGCCGCCAAGAACTTTGGCTGCGGCTCTTCCAGAGAGCACGCTGCCTGGGCCATCAAAGACTATGGCTTTGATGTTGTCGTCAGCAGCTTCTTTGCGGATATCTTTAAAAATAATGCCCTGAACAATTTTCTGGTGCCGGTTACGGTAAGTGAAGACTTCTTGCAGAAGATCTTTACTGCGGTGGAAAAGGATCCTAAAACGGAGCTCGCCGTTAGTGTGGAAGACCAGACGATCAGAATCCTGGCAACAGGTGAACAGGAAAGCTTTGATATCAATCATTATAAGAAAGACTGTTTGCTGAACGGTTTTGATGATATTGACTATCTGCTCAATATGCGGGATGAAATCACCTCGTATGAAAAGACGCGCAGTTAACTGAGTAAATAAAACAGATGCAGTCACGATTATCTCTAAATTCTTAAATCATGCAGCAGGAGACCATCAGCTGGAATGCGGATCTATATGACCGGCAACATCATTTCGTCTCGGACTTCGGTCAGGATCTGGTAAGCCTGCCTGCACCCCGGCAGGGAGAAAAGATCCTGGACGCGGGGTGTGGTACGGGGACGCTGGCGCATCAGATCGCCGGCCAGGGTGCTTCGGTATATGGTATTGATCTTTCCCCTAACATGATCGAAAAAGCACGCGCCGCCTATCCAGAGATTACTTTCCAGGTGGCAGATGTGACGGATTTTGATTTGAACGAGACATTTGACGCTGTCTTTTCCAATGCAACCCTGCATTGGGTCCGGCCTCCGGAAGCAGCCTTGCTCTGCATCCATCGTCATTTAGTGGCTGGCGGGCGTTTTGTGCTGGAAATGGGCGGTCATAAAAATGTAGCCCATATCATTCAGGCCATTAAAGAAGCCCTGAAGGACAGTGGTTTTACTACGCAGGCAGAGAGACCGGACAGCTGGTATTTTCCCTCAGTTGCGCAGTACACAATGCTTTTAGAACAACAGGGATTCGAGGTGGAGCTGGTGCATTACTTTCAGCGTCCGACCAGGCTTAACGGCCTGGATGGAATGGCTAAATGGATAGAGATGTTCGGTCTGTATTTATTTGATGGAATTGACAGCCCGGCAGTAGAACAAGTGATTGCAGAAGCGGTAGAGAAATTGCGCCCCACGCATTTTAAAGACGGGCAGTGGTGGGCAGATTACAGAAGACTTAGAATTAAAGCGAAGAAATTAGCGTGAGTACGTCAACGATTATATTAAAAGAAGTAAAGCTGGTACGGCCGGGAGGCTTTAGTTTACATAACCTTGGTTTTGAACTGCCTGCCGGAGCGCACTTAGTAATTACAGGTCCTTCGGGGTCAGGTAAAACGACTTTAGGGATGGCGCTTGCCGGTAAGCTTTTTGTTACGGGACAGCTGACAATTAATCCCCCAATAAGCGACAACGCTGAAAACGCCACCGGTAAAAGCGTGCAGATGGTAGAGCAGCGTTATGAGATCAAAAACCGAAGCAACACGGTGGACGGATATTATCAGCAGCGCTATAACAGCCTGGATAATGAGGACGCCTATACCGTAATGGAAGAGCTGTCTCGGGTACTGGATGATAAAGCGCTGATTGAGCAGCATCTGGCAGCCTTTAATATTGGCTACCTGGCAGATAAGACTTTGCTGACGCTCTCCAGTGGTGAACATAAACGGTTTCAGCTGGTGAAAATGCTACTCCGCCCTGCCCCTGTTGTGATCCTGGACGAGCCCTTTGTAGGACTGGATGTGGAGGCCAGGGAGGCGCTCAATAAGCTGCTGATCGCCCTTACAGAAAAAGGTATCCAGCTCATTACGCTTACCGGTGCCAGAAGTCATTTTCCTGAGGTGGCCACACATGTGCTGGAATTGCAGGATGGCGGGATCACTTACTTCGGTGAAGTAGAGCGCTATCAGCCGGGGTTTCATCCGGTGACGGAAAGCTATGACCTGAGTCAGCTGGGGCTGCAAAGAGCAGCATCAGACCAACAGGCAGCCGGCACCATTATTAAAATGGTGGATTTGCATATTGTCTACCCGGATAAGGTGATCTTTGAAAAACTGAACTGGTCGGTAAAACCGGGTGAAAGATGGCTGCTGAAGGGGCCGAACGGTGCTGGTAAATCCACGCTGTTGAGTTTGATCTATGGGGATAATCCCCGGGCCTATGCCAATGAGATCTACCTGTTTGATAAAAGAAGGGGTACCGGAGAAAGCATCTGGGATATTAAAAGTAAAATGGGCTATGTCTCTCCGGAACTGCATGCCTTCTTTGATAAGAATATTTCCTGTTTTGCTGCCGTTGCCAGTGGGTATTATGACACCATGGGGCTCTATAGAAAACTGGATGAACAGCAGACAGGCCAGGTGGAGGCCTGGCTACAGGCACTCGGGCTAAGTAGCGTCCGGGATAAAAAACTCTCTCAGATCTCCACCGGACAGCAAAGACTGATTATGCTGTTGCGGGCTTTTATCAAAAATCCGCCGCTATTGATCCTGGATGAACCTTGTCAGGGGCTGGATCAGTGGCAGACCGACGCCTTTGTAAAATTGGTGGAGGATTATTGCAGAAAAACGGGTGCCTCCTTGATTTATATCAGTCATTATGCATCGGAAATTCCGGCGGTGGTGACAAGTGTACTGGAGCTTTCAGGTGATGGTAAGGGGGGATATAATATTTTTAAAGTGGCCCGGATGGAAAAAGTCAAACAGTCTCCCCAGGTCATCAGCTAAAAGCGCTGTGTTTCCGTAAATCAAATCTTTGAATAATAATTTAAAAACAGACCTCATAAATAAGATTTAAAATATATCAATAATGAAAAAGAATATCACAGTCATCTTAGGTGACGGTATCGGACCAGAAGTCACAGAGCAATCCATCAAGATCTTAAATGCTGTCGGCGAACAGTTTGGTCATGAGTTTACATATGATTACCAGCTGATGGGCGCCGTTGCCATCGATGAGACCGGCAATCCGCTGCCTGATGCCACTATTGAGTCTGCCCTGAAAAGTGACGCGGTTCTGTTTGGCGCAATCGGTCATCCAAAATATGATAACGACCCTTCCGCCAAAGTACGTCCGGAGCAGGGACTGTTAAAACTGCGTAAGTCTTTACAGCTGTTTGCCAATATCCGTCCTGTGATCACCTACCCTGCCTTGAATCATCTGTCTCCTTTAAAGCCGGAAAAAATGGACGGTGTAGATTTTGTGATCTTCAGGGAGCTGACCGGCGGTATTTATTTCGGGGAGAAGAAAATAAACGATGAGAAAACAGAGGCCTCTGATCTGTGTAGCTATACACAACCGGAAATCGAAAGAATTGCGCATCTGGCCTTTCAGTATGCCGGCCGCCCGGAACGCCGCAAAAAGCTGACCCTGGTCGATAAGGCCAATGTACTGGAAACTTCCCGCCTGTGGCGTAAAGTGGTGCAGGATATCGCTCCCTCCTACCCGGATATCCAGGTGGATTATATGTTTGTGGACAACGCTTCTATGCAGATCATCGTCAATCCCAAGCAGTTTGATGTGGTGCTGACTGAAAACATGTTCGGTGATATTATCAGCGATGAGGCCAGCGTACTCAGCGGCTCTCTGGGGTTATTACCTTCTTCTTCTGTAGGCACCGGCACCGTACTGTTTGAACCGATCCACGGCTCTTATCCGCAGGCCGCCGGCAAGGATATTGCCAATCCGGTCGGCTCTATACTCAGCGCGGCCATGATGCTGGAGCATTTTAACATGAATGAAGAGGCGGCACTGGTCAGAAACGCTGTTGCCTGGACATTATCGCAGGGCTTTGTCAGTCAGGACATTGACGCTGTCAATAACTATGGAACCAGTGTAATCGGAGATCTGATCAAAGATTTTATAGAGCAGAAGATCCCTGCAGATATCAATAAAAAGTCTGTAGAACTGGGCAAGTCTACCATCATTTAGGATCTCGTGATCGCCCGAAAAGAGGCCGCTGAATAAAATATTTTTTTTCAGCATTGTTCTTTGTTTTAATTTTTTTTCTACATTTGTTTTCCGTTGCTGAAAAGCAGCGGCTCAACTAAGCAATGAAAACAAATGTAAAAAATATAATCCCGGCCTCAGGCCTTCACCAACTGGTGAATGTCATTATTATTGTGGTCGTCATTATTTCTTCAATCAGAGGAAGTGGATTTGTTTTGTAGTACATGAGCAAAATAAAATACTGAAAACCACTTCCCTGCCAGGAGGTGGTTTTTTCGTTCAGACCACATTTTATTGAAGTATTAAAGATTAAAACAGAAAAATCATACTATTCAAATTAAGTTGTAAATAAATAAAAAATGGAACCGAATCTCAATAAATATTCTAAAACACTTACCCAGGATGAAACGCAGCCGGGCGCCCAGGCGATGTATTATGCCATCGGCATGACTGATGAAGACTTAAATAAAGCACAGGTCGGCATCGCAGCCATGGGATGGGATGGTAACCCCTGTAACATGCATTTAAATGACCTGGCTACGGATGTCAGAAAAAGCGTAAACGCCACGGGACTGGTCGGGCTGCGTTTTTATACCATCGGTGTCAGCGATGGTATGGCTAACGGGACGGATGGTATGCGCTATAGCCTGGTTAGCCGCGACGTGATTGCTGATAGTATTGAGACCAATGCCGGTGCCCAGTATTATGACGGGCTTATCACCATTCCCGGCTGTGACAAGAATATGCCCGGTTCCGTTATGGCCATGGCCAGATTGAACCGCCCATCCATTATGCTTTATGGGGGCACGATCGCTCCGGGACATTATAAAGGGGAAGACTTAAATATCGTCTCTGCCTTTGAGGCCCTGGGCCAGAAAATTGCCGGCAATCTGGATCAGGCAGACTTTAAAGGTATTGTACAACATGCCTGTCCGGGCGCAGGTGCCTGCGGGGGCATGTATACGGCCAATACGATGGCCAGTGCGATAGAAGCACTGGGCATGAGCCTGCCCTACTCTTCCTCCAATCCTGCTTTAAGTGAGGAAAAGAAAAAAGAATGCGAGGCGGCGGGCGTTGCCATCCGGTTACTTTTGGAAAAAGATATTAAGCCTTCAGATATTATGACCCGGAAGGCCTTTGAAAATGCCATGACCGTTATCATGGCTCTTGGCGGAAGCACCAATGCGGTATTGCATATGATCGCTATTGCCAGGGCCGCTAAAGTGCCTTTGACACAGGACGATTTTCAGATGATCAGTGATAAAGTGCCGATGCTGGCTGATTTTAAACCCAGCGGTAAATACCTGATGGAAGATCTGCATCAGTATGGCGGAACGCCTGCGGTGATGAAATACCTGCTTTCCAAAGGCCTGATACATGGTGACTGTCTGACTGTTACGGGTAAGACCGTTGCCGAGAATCTGGCTGACGCGCCGGATCTGGATTTTGAAAAACAGGATATCATCCATCCTTTAGAAAATCCGATCAAAGCCACCGGACACTTACAGATCCTGTATGGCAACCTGGCTGAAGACGGCAGTGTGGCCAAGATCACCGGTAAGGAAGGTGAGAGATTTGAAGGAACTGCCAGAGTATTTGATGGAGAAGCACATCTGATTGAGGGCCTTGCATCCAAAAGAGTACATGCCGGTGACGTGGTCGTGATCCGTTACAGCGGTCCGGTGGGTGCACCGGGTATGCCTGAAATGCTGAAGCCCACAGGCGCGATTATCGGTGCCGGTCTGGGTAAATCGGTGGCTCTGATAACGGATGGCCGTTTCAGTGGAGGCACACACGGTTTTGTGGTCGGTCATATTACACCGGAAGCGCATAAAGGCGGGCTGATAGCACTGGTTGAGGATGATGATATCATTGAAATTGATGCGGTGAACAATAAACTGGAGTTAAAGGTACCTCAGGATGAAATTGAACGCCGCCGTAAGGCTTGGAAACAACCGCCTTTAAAGGTCTCTTCGGGTGTACTGTATAAATACGCTAATACGGTAGCCTCGGCTGCCTACGGCTGCGTGACAGACGAACTGGCTGAAGATCTTAAACGGGACTTTAAATAGGAAAACAAATCATTTTATCATACATAAAAAAGACTGAAATGGATACGCTTGATATAAAAGAAGCCGCCGCACCCCGGACGGAAAAATCCACAACACTTACCGGCAGTCAGGCACTGCTGGAAGGGTTGCTGTTTGAAGGGGTAACAACAATCTTTGGCTATCCCGGTGGCGCGATTATGCCCATTTATGATGCCTTATATGATTATCATGATAAGCTGGAGCATATACTGGTGCGCCATGAACAGGGTGGTATCCATGCTGCTCAGGGTTTTGCACGCAGCTCCGGCAAAGTGGGTGTGGTCTTCGCAACAAGCGGTCCGGGTGCAACAAACCTGATTACCGGCATTGCGGATGCGATGATCGACAGCACACCGCTGGTATGTATCACCGGGCAGGTGTTTGCGCATCTGCTGGGCACGGATGCATTTCAGGAAACCGATGTCGTCAACATCACCGCACCAGTGACTAAGTGGAACTATCAGATAACAGATGCGACGGAGATCCCCGGGGTGCTGGCCAAGGCATTTCATATCGCCAGAACAGGCAGGCCGGGTCCGGTACTTATCGATATCACTAAAAATGCACAGATCCAGCAGTTCGAATTTACCGGTTACGAGCCTTGTAACCATATCCGCAGCTACCGTCCGGCGCCAAAAGTGCGTAAATCTTATGTAGAACAAGCGGCAAAGCTGATCAATGAAGCGAAAAAGCCGTTTGTGATCTTCGGTCAGGGCGTCATCCTGGGCGAAGCCGAAAAGGAATTTACGGCCTTTATTGAAAAGGCAGGACTGCCGGCGGCCTGGACCATCCTGGGTGAAAGTGCGATCCCGACTGACCATTTCCTGAATGTAGGTATGCTCGGCATGCACGGTAATTATGCCCCCAATGTGCTGACCAATGAGTGCGATGTGCTGATCGCGGTAGGTATGCGCTTTGATGACCGGGTGACCGGCCGTCTGGATAAATATGCCAAACAGGCGAAGATCGTTCACCTGGATATTGACCCCGCTGAAATTGACAAAAATGTACAGGTGACCGTACCGGTTTGGGGAGATTGTAAAGAGACGCTCCCGATGCTGACTGCCTTACTGGATCAAAGGGAACATAAAGACTGGCTGGCAAAATTCCGCGAACTTGAACAGCAGGAAATCGATGAAGTAATAGCGCCGGAGCTGAACCCCACAGGAGACGTTATGTCGATGGGCGAGGTCATAAAAGTTTTAAATGAGCTGACGGGTGGTGAAGCCATCATTGTAACGGATGTCGGACAGCATCAGATGGTCGCCTGCCGCTACGCTGATTTCAAACAGTCCAGAAGCAATATCACTTCCGGCGGCCTGGGTACCATGGGCTTTGGCCTGCCTGCCGCAATCGGTGCCAAATACGGTGCACCGGACCGCACCGTTGTAGCCATATGTGGTGACGGCGGTATTCAGATGACCATTCAGGAGTTTGGTACGATCATGCAGTTTGGGGCGGAGGTGAAGACCCTGATCCTAAACAATCATTTTCTGGGTATGGTGCGTCAATGGCAGCAACTCTTTAATGACAAGCGTTATTCTTTTGTAAATATCACTTCTCCTGACTTTATTAAAGTGGCTGAAGGCTATGGTATCGCGGGAAAATCCATCGATCAGCGCACCGATCTGCGTGCCGCGCTGAAGGAAATGCTGGACCACAAAGGCGCATATGTGCTGGAAGTGATGGTCGGCAAAGAAAATAATGTATTCCCGATGGTGCCGCAGGGATGCAGCGTTAGCGAGATCCGCCTGAAATAAAAAACAAAGAGCAGCAATTAAAGATTTGTAATGTCGCCCGGTAAATGGAGCATTTTTTACCCGGCACAAAAAGAAAACAATGAAAAATCAAGCATCCATAAAATATGCACCCGCTGCCGACAGCAGCAGTGCCTCTCATCAGAAAAAAGAGTTTACGATTTCTGTGTTCACGGAAAACCAGATCGGCCTGCTTAGCCGTATCGCCATCATTTTTTCCAGACGCAAGATCAATGTTGAGAGCCTGAACGTCTCTCCTACCGAGATCGAAGGCATTTCCCGGTTTACTATTGTTATTGCGGAAGTGGAAGAAGTTGTCAGTAAACTTAACCGGCAGATTGAAAAGCAGGTGGAAGTGCTTAAATCGTATTATAATGTCAGCGAGGATATCGTCTGGCAGGAACTGGCAATGTATAAAGTGCCTACCAATGTGATCTCCGAGAAGGCCAAGGTAGAAAGACTGCTTCGCGAATATGGGGCGCAGGCAGTGGCGATCCGCAGTGATTATACGGTTTTTGAGACAGTGGGTCACAGGGAGGAGACAGATGGCCTGCTGAATGCGCTGGCGCCATATGGGCTGATTGAATTTGTGCGCAGTGCCCGTGTAGCGATCATTAAGGATAGTGAGGGATTCCATGCTAAATTGAAAGAATTTGAACAGCACGAGCCTTCTCAGGAAGTGATCGAAAATGAGTATTTAGATAAAAGGGATGAAGTCTTCACGATGTAAATACAAAGCGCAATGATGAGTACAGATATAACCTTAGCCTATTTACGCAAAACCCGGCAACTCTTCCTGGGAATGATCCGTGAGCTCTCTGTGGAGCAGCTGAACCAGATCCCTGAGGGATTTAATAACAATATTATCTGGAATCTGGGCCATATCGCTGCGAGTACCCTCGGACTTTGTTATATTCGCAGTCAGGTTAAACCAGACATGGTATTGCCCTTTGCGGGAAGATTTGGTAAAGGGACCCGGCCTGAAGGGGCTGTTACAGCCGAGGAGATCAGTCAGATTAAGGAACTGATCGCAGAAAGCCTGGATCAGATCGAGGCGGATATTAAAGCCGGCGTGTTTGAAAAGCTGATACCCTCCAGTACGGATACCTATCAGATCCCGATGGACAGCATTGAAAATACACTGAACTGTTGCCTGGCGCACGAGAACCTGCATCTGGGGATCGCCAAAGCGCAAAAAGCAGTCATTGTTCATGCAAATGCCAGGCGGCAGGAAAATGAACAGGAAGGAACGAAGATCTCTTTAAATTAGGCGCAGTGAAGCGGCAACCGGAATTAAGATTTTAAGTAAAATAATGTCCGTAAACGCCGGTTTACTAACGCGCGTGAAGGATAAATAAACGTTTTCGAAACAGAAATTAGATCAGAAACAGAAAATTAAATCAGAAAAAAACAAAAAACTAGAAACAATGGCAAAATTGAACTTTGGCGGTGTTGAAGAAAATGTGGTAACCCGCGAAGAATTTCCTCTGGCAAAAGCGCAGGAGGTGCTGAAAAATGAGACCGTAGCCGTTATCGGTTATGGTGTACAGGGCCCCGGACAGGCACTGAACCAAAGAGATAATGGAATCAACGTAATTGTGGGTCAGAGAAAAGACTCTAAGAGCTGGGATAAAGCCGTGGCTGACGGATTTGTTCCCGGTGAGACCCTTTTTGATATTGAAACGGCATTGGAAAAAGGCACCATTATCTGTTATCTGCTGAGTGATGCTGCCCAGATCCAACTTTGGCCTACCGTTAAAAAGCACCTGACCGCAGGTAAAGCGCTTTATTTTTCTCATGGTTTTGGTATCACTTTCAATGAGCAGACAGGTATCATCCCGCCAGCTGACGTAGACGTATTCTTAGTGGCACCTAAAGGATCCGGTACTTCACTTCGCCGCATGTTCCTGCAGGGCCGCGGACTGAACAGCTCTTACGCCATCTATCAGGATGCGACCGGTAAGGCTTATGAAAGAGTTATCGCTCTGGGTATCGCTGTAGGCAGCGGTTATCTGTTCGAAACAGATTTCAAGAAAGAAGTATTAAGCGATCTGACAGGTGAAAGAGGTACGCTCATGGGTTGTATCCAGGGTATTTTCGCTGCTCAGTACCAGGTGCTGCGTGAAAAAGGACACATGCCTTCTGAAGCGTTCAATGAAACTGTGGAAGAATTAACGCAGTCACTGATGCCACTGGTTGCTGAAAACGGTATGGACTGGATGTATGCCAATTGCTCCACGACTGCACAACGGGGTGCGCTGGACTGGTGGAAGAAATTCCGTGACGCTACCTTGCCGGTGTTCAACGACCTGTATGACAGTGTTGCAACCGGTAAAGAATCTCAGCGTTCTATTGACTCCAACAGCCAGCAGGATTACCGTGAAAAACTGGATGCTGAATTAAAAGAGCTCCGTGAAAGTGAATTATGGCAGGCTGGTAAGACCGTCAGAAGTCTGAGACCTGAAAATAACTAATAATGACTGATTATTAGTGTATCATAGAAAGGCTGCCCGGCAGATCAAGTACTAATTGATTTAAATGACGGCAGCCTTTTTTTATTATAACTACTGGTAATGTGTAGATACAAGCCCCCGCTTGTTGCTGCGGTTGCCGGAACGATCGCCAAAAGCCATATCACTATTTGCTGTAAAAGAAGCAGAACATATTTAATTTAAGATATAATGCAAATTGATTTTGAAGGGGCAGCTGCCAGATTAAAACCCATTGTCAACAGAACCCCGCTGCAACTAAATGAGGGCCTGTCTAAAACTTATGACTGTCAGGTATATCTTAAAAGAGAGGACCTGCAAAGAGTCCGTTCTTATAAGATCCGGGGTGCCTACAACATGATTAGTACTTTGCCGGAGGATGTCCGTGCCAAAGGCGTGGTCTGCGCAAGTGCAGGCAATCATGCACAGGGCTTTGCTTTCAGCTGTAATAAATTAGGCATTAAAGGAGTGGTATTTATGCCCAGCATTACGCCTAAACAAAAAATTACTCAGACAAGAATGTTTGGCGGGCCGGACCTGGAAATCGTCCTGACGGGTGACACCTTTGACGACTGCGCCGCCGCTGCTAAAATATACACCCAGGAACACGGCATGACCTTTATCCCGCCCTTTAACCATGAAAAGATCATTGAAGGTCAGGGGACGGTCGCCATTGAAATTCTGGAAGACCTGCAGGATATTGATTATGTCTTTGTTCCTGTTGGCGGCGGAGGCCTGGCAGGCGGGGTCGGCCTGTATTTTAAACAGCACTCGCCTGAGACTAAAATTATTGGTGCGGAACCGGAGGGGGCCGCCTCATTGACCGCTGCACTTGCAGCAGGTGAACCGGTAACCCTGGATTCTATTAACCGCTTTGTGGACGGCGCTGCTGTAAAAAGGATTGGTGATCTGAATCTGATTGCATTCCAGGAGGTGAAAGCAACACCTACACAGGTTCCGGAAGGAAGAATTTGCTCCACGATCCTGGATCTTTATAACAGGGATGCCATCGTGGCGGAGCCTGCGGGCGCTTTGTCTATCGCCGCCCTGGAGGATTTTAAAGAACAGATCAAAGGCAAGAAAGTCGTCTGCATTGTGAGTGGCAGCAATAATGATATTGACCGCATGCCGGAGATCAAGGAACTGTCTTTACAGTATGAAGGTTTGAAGCATTATTTTCTGATCGGCTTCTCCCAGCGGCCCGGGGCGCTCAGAGAGTTCCTGAATCTGGTGCTCGGCCCGACCGATGATATTGCCCGCTTTGAATATCTGCATAAAACCAATAAGGAACATGGTACGGCGCTTGTAGGTATAGAACTGCTCAATAAGGAAGATTATGCGCCCCTGCTGCAGCGGATGAAACAGCATAATATCAATTATACAGAGCTGAATAAAAACGACACGCTGTTTAATTTCCTGGTTTGATGGGTAATCTGGCCAGGATGAAAGCGTCGGTAATCTTGTGTGAAATAAGAAGACGATGGACAACAAAGAGACAGAAAAGCAGAAGCTGGCCGCGGGTAAGCTCTATAATGCCGGTCCTGACAGACAGCTGCAATCTGAATTATTGCGGGCCAAGCAACTCTGCTTTAATTTTAACCAGACTGCCCCCGTTAATAAGACAGAGCGCCTTCATATTCTTCGTCAATTGATCGGTAAACTGGGTAAAGATCCGGTAATTGAACAGCCTTTTTACTGCGATTATGGTTATAATATCGAGATCGGAGATTATTTTTATTCAAATGTGAATCTGGTCATCCTGGATCCGGGAAGGGTCAGTTTTGGCGACCATGTGTTTATCGCTCCCAACTGTGGATTTTATACCGCGGGGCATCCGCTGGATAAGGACAGGAGGAATGCCGGACTGGAATTTGCCTTGCCGATCAGCGTGGGAAATGATGTCTGGATCGGGGCAAACGTGACAGTACTGCCCGGTGTTACGATTGGAGATGGTGCCGTTATAGGTGCCGGCAGTGTGGTGACTAAAGATATCCCGCCCGGAGTACTGGCGGTAGGCAATCCCTGCAGGGTCGTCAGAGAGATCTCAGACGCCGACAAGGAAAAACACGGAGGCTGATAATGTAAGGTGGGCTGACGGATTTTATCATCCGTCAGCCCACCTTACATTAAAATCAAGAAATGCTATATACCTCGTAAGCCGGATTCTGTTTCTACACTATCATTTATCTGCCCAAAGCATTACTGCTTTGATGTAGCTGCCTACCCCATCGGGTTGCCTTGCTTAAAGCGAGACATCGAACGAGCCGCTCTTAACCCCGACTATATGTGACATTGCAGCGCTTAAGGCTTACCCGGCATGATTATTACTAACCCTGCCCGTACGCTCTTACCGTACGTTTTCACCCTTACCGGATTCATAGGAACCAGGCGGTTATTTTCTGTGGTGCTGGCTGTGATCAGATGAACTGATCCCCGGCGTTTCACCGGTAAGCTGCTCTATGCTGTCCGGACTTTCCTCGGCATGCGTAAATACATGTCGCGATAGCGCGGGTCTATAGCGTTGCAAAGGTAATGTTTTTATAGGGTAACCCAGAGCGTGCTATGCCGGTATTATTTACCGGGTGCATTCTTTAAGAAACGGGTTTTTACGGCGGCGGCCTGCTCGTCCGTCATTTTTGTGTTTTTCTTCAGTACGCTGACAAAGTAGTCTACTTCAGCGGGCTGCGCCGGGCAGCCCATGTTCTGATCATTGGCAGGATCGCCCGGGTCGTCACTGTGAAATTTAGAGTCTGCCAGTAATTTTCCATCTGCTGAGAAGATCAGCCAGTAAGGAATACCCGACTCTCCACCACCATACTGTTCCAGCATTTTCTGGGCGCCTGGGTTTTCAAGGGCAACATTAGCCCCGTTTTCCATAACGGTGAGGTGTTCAATAACGAAATTTTTATCAAAATAATCCTTACAGGTGGGGTCCTGGATAGAAGCATCCATTTTTTTACACCAGCCGCACCAGGAGGCGTGAAAGATAATGAGTACATTTTTATGTTCTGCTGTCGCCTTTGCCTTAGCTGCTGACATAATCTCGTCAGCGGATGGCGGCGCTACAGCGTGCATCTGACCAGGCGCCTGGGACTGTTGCGCCTGGCTCCTGGCTGCTATACCAATAAAAGATAATATCATCAGTATACAAAGGGTACCTTTCCCGATCAATGGATACTTTTTCATTACTTGTCTTTTTTTAGTTATTACTTGTATTACCCGTTAAAATTAGGTCTATTTTTTAATTTATGGAACCCGTCAGACAAACTCCAGCAAGGTGATCTCGGGCAAAATACCCACCCTGCCGGGATAGCCCAGAAAACCATACCCCCGGTTGACATACAGGTATTGACTGCCTTCTCTATAAAGGCCTGCCCATTGTTTATACATATATTGAATAGGGCTCCACTTAAAATGAGGTAGCTCCACACCGAATTGCATGCCATGGGTATGACCGGCCAGGGTGAGATCTATCGCACCATATTTAGGGCGGATTTCTGCATCCCAGTGACTGGGATCATGGCTCATAAGGAGCTTGAAGGGAATATCTTCCGTCCCTTTATAAGCAAGGTCCAGCCGCCCGTATTTAGGAAAATTGCCTTTAGCCCCCCAGTTTTCTATACCGATCAGTGCGAACTGCTCCCCGTTTTTTTCAAATATCTTGTTTTCATTCATCATCAGGCGCCAGCCCATGTCGGCATGCACCTGCTTTAAAGCCTCCAGATTGGCCGCCTTTTCTGCCTTAGAATCCCAGTGAGCGTAATCTCCGTAATCATGGTTGCCGAGCGTACTGTAGACACCCATCGGCGCAGTAAGGCGGCTAAACAGGTCTTTGTAATTGTCCATTTCTGTAGCCCTGTCGTTGACCAGGTCGCCGGTAAACAGGATCATATCCGGCTTTTCTCTAAGCACCATTTCTACCCCTCTGGTGACAGCGGGCTTATTGGCAAAGCTGCCGCTGTGTATATCGCTTAGCTGTATGATCTTCAGTCCTTTAAATGCACTTGGGAAATTTTTAAACCGCAGCCTGACCCGCCTGATCCGGTAATTGTATTTATTGGTCATCCCATACATGAAGACGCCTAAAAAGCCGCCCCCGATGATCATTCCCAGCCAGACCAGAAAGGTCGATCTGGGAATTTTCTGCTGCAGCTCTTTAGCAGCCTCGGATTTGGCAGGTGCCAGGCGGCGTACTGTCCAAAACAGCCCGCGACGGGTTTCATCGATCAAAAGGATGACCAGTGTCAATAACTTGGCGACCAGAATGCCCACCAGCACGGTAATCAGGTAGCGCCGGATAGTCTCTTCCACGGAACCCAGAAAGAAAAGACTGATAATGCTAAGTATGCTGATGCCCCAGTGAATGGAAAATATCGTCAGCCGGGTCCTGGGTCCATAATTTTGTGTAATAAAGCGTAATACAAAATAAAGGTATGTATCAACAACTATAATCAATAGTGCCAGGATGATCCTGACATGTAAAAATCTATACATTTGGCTCGTTTTTAGGGAGGGTATTTCCCCGTTGGTCTTTCAAATTTAACGGGTTGCCGCCACAAATAACAGGTTTAAAATGTTATAATCCTTTTTTTCGGCAAATGTTCTGTGAAACATTGTGAAACATTCGGCGAAATCACGGACAAAAATTATATTTGCTAACCTGAGTGATCAATTAACCATTAAAATTCAATCAAATGCAACTCACCTATTATGGCCATGCGAGTTTCTCGGTCGTTATTAATAATAAACATATTCTTTTTGATCCATATATTACCGGAAACCCGTCTGCAGCCGGGATTAATCCGGATGATTTAGAGGCAGATTATATTCTGGTCACCCATGGCCATGGTGACCATGTTGCTGATTTGATCCCCGTTGCGAAAAGAACCGGCGCTAAGGTGATCGCTGGCGCGGAAGTCGCAGATTGGCTACAAACCAAAGGAATAGAAAATGTGCATCCTTTAAACCAGGGCGGCTTTATAGATTTTGAGTTCGGCCAGCTCAGGGCGGTGAATGCCATTCACTCTTCCGGTCTGCCGGATGGCAGCTATGGAGGCAACCCGTTGGGTTTTGTGATCAATTCTGCTGAGGGGAATTTTTATGCAGCGGGCGATACAGCGCTGACCATGGATATGCAACTGATCCCCTACTGGTCTACGCTTGATTTTGCCTTGCTTCCCATCGGCAGCAATTATACCATGAGTGCAGCGGACGCGGTGATCGCATCGGATTTTATTAAATGTAATAAGATCATCGGAATTCATTATAATACTTTTGATATCATTAAAATAGATACTGCGAAGGCGGTATCATTATTTGAAAAGGCCGGTAAAACATTGCTATTGCCCAAGCCGGGACAGACAATAGATATTTAGACTGTTCCACGCAGTGAAGAATTCACGTGGAACGCCTGTTTTTACTTAGCAAAATCATTAAATAGATTCCTTAACTTCCCGATTGAAATACTATCTTTGAAGCGGATAATTTTATTTTTATAATATATGGCAAGAATCATTGGCGTAGCCAATCAAAAAGGCGGTGTAGGCAAAACGACCACCGCGATAAACCTAGCAGCCAGCTTTGCTGTGCTGGAATTCAAGACACTATTAATTGATGCCGATCCACAGGCTAACAGTACTACGGGTATTGGCTTCGATCTGCATAATATCACGACCAGTCTGTATGATGTGATGGTCAATGAAACGCCGGCCAGCGAGGTGATTCTCAAAAGTGATGTGCCGTTTTTGGACCTGATACCCTCCCATATTGATCTGGTCGGGGCGGAAATTGAGATGATCAACTCGCCTAACAGGGAAAATGTCCTGAAAAAGGTGCTGGAACCCGTTGCAGATGACTATGATTTTATCATTATCGACTGCTCTCCTTCCCTGGGCCTTATTACAGTGAATTCGCTGGTGGCTGCAAACAGTGTGGTCGTGCCTGTTCAGTGTGAGTTCTTCGCACTGGAAGGATTAGGCAAGCTACTCAATACCATTAAGATCGTGCAAAATCGCCTGAATCCGGATCTGGAGATCGAAGGCATTTTAATGACCATGTATGATGGCAGACTGCGGCTCAGCAACCAGGTAGTAAGTGAGGTGCGCAGGCATTTTGATGAGCTGGTATTTGATACCATCGTTCATAGAAATACCAGGCTGAGCGAAGCGCCCAGTTTTGGTAAACCTGTTGTCTTGTATGACTCTGATTCCAAAGGAGCGATTAATTATCTGAATCTGGCCAAAGAGGTCCTGCAGAAAAATAATATGACTAAAATTCCTCAGAAGAAAAAGATTATTAAATAATCTAGGGCTTACAATAGCTGTAAGCAGCAAAGGACCGCCAATGGCGGTTTTGCTGTAAGATAACCTGGAAATACCATCAACCCGGAACACTATAATTATTAGGCATGGCAACATCAAAATCAAAAACTGGTCTGAATTTGAACCCGAACACAAAAGCGAAACCAAAGCAAGGCAAGGAAGCACTCGGCAAAGGGATCCGCTCTTTGCTGGATAATATTCATGCGGACCTGAAAACAACTTCTGGCAATCTGAACCCTAAGGTCGTGGAAGAGGCTACGACTTCACTCAGGATCCCTGTAGGAGAAATTGAGGTCAACCCCAGAAACCCAAGAAATGACTTTGATGAAAAGGCGCTCCAGGAACTGGCGGCCTCTATTACCATCCATGATATTATCCAACCGCTGACCGTCAGCAAGATGGCTAGCGGAAAATACCGGCTGATCGCGGGAGAAAGGAGGTTCCGGGCGGCTAAAATTGCTAATCTGAAGGATGTGCCGGTCTATGTAAGAAATGCGGATGATGGGGAGATACTGGAATTGGCGCTGCTGGAAAACCTGCAACGTGAAGACCTTAATGCGATTGAAATCAGCCTGAGCTATCAGCGGATGATGGATGAACTGGGTTATACGCAGGAGCAGGTGGCAGAACGTATGGGTAAAGAAAGAAGTACGGTGGCCAATTATATCCGCCTGTTGAAGTTGCCGCCGGATGTACAGCTGGCAGTACGTTTTGGCATTATCAGTATGGGGCATGCCCGGGCACTTATCAGCCTGGATCTGGTAGATAAGCAGTTATATGCATTTAAGGAAATTAAAGATAAGGGGTTGAGTGTACGCCAGACAGAGGCGCTGGTGCGTCAGATGCAAAACGAAAGTGGCAGCACAGACAGGCCTAAAGTGCCAACGCAAAATAGCCTGCCACCGGCCTATAAAAAAATACAGGATCAGCTGGCGTCCCACTTTGGGACCAAAGTAAAACTGGCACATAGCAAGAAAGGCAATGGCAGTATACTGATAGAATATTATTCTTTGCAGGAATTGAACAAACTACTAGACACGATGAATGTTCAAGTGGGATAAAGATTTGTGATGCAGCAAAATTCACTATTTTATTTTTTTCGGACGGGTGACTGGTCGCAGGTGATTAGAATGCCGAAATTGCGGCTGAAGGAAATGACGAAAACTAAGTCAACGTCTGCTTTATTGGTCCCGCTATTTTGCATTTTTCTATTATTGGGCTTGTGTAGCAGCGCGGTGGCCCAGATAAGAGATACTACCCTTAGGCCGGAGCGGGTCGATACTGTCCCCAAGCTGGATACGAACACGTCTCCAGCTGTTGCCGCTCCTGCAACCGATACGGCGCGCACGGATTCCGTTGGTGTACAACCGGACAGTACGCTCAAGGAAGCCTTAAGGCCATTTTCCTTAAAACTACCCGGCAGTAAAGAGCATACGCCTAAGGGCGCAACGATCCGTTCGCTGATTTTGCCGGGTTGGGGCCAGGCTTATAACCATGAGTACTGGAAGGTGCCCCTGGCTGTGGCGGCGGTCGGTATTCCGGTTTATCTGTTTATCGATAACGGGAAGGAATATAATGCTGCAAGGCGGGCCTATAGCGTAGTGTTTGAAGAAATGCCGGTGGTCTCCGGCGGTAAGGGGAAACTGGATCCTGCCAAGTTTGCACAAATAGACCAGAAGTTTCAGGATGCTTATAACCGGTATAAACAGGTGGGGGGAAATTATGTGACTAATTTTCTGTCCACCGTACAAAGCTATAGAAATACCTTTCGTCAGTACCGGGATTATTCCGTGGTGGCGGCCCTGCTGGGCTGGGGATTACAGATCGCAGATGCGACCGTATTTGGACATTTACACGGATTTGACGTAGGAGACGATCTTAGTTTAAAGGTACGTCCCGTGTATTTTCAATATGCGAGAATACCGGGTATCGGACTGAGTCTCAATTTTTAGTAAAAATAAATTAAGAAAGGCCGCTGGTCTTTATCATAAACAAAATAGTGAAGCACACATGAAAATTGCATTGATCGGATACGGTAAAATGGGACATGCCATTGAACAGATCGCTGTGGCAAAGGGCCATGAAATCGTACTCAAAATTAATATTGATAATACAGCTGATTTTACTCCGGAGGCGATCAGGGAGGCAGACGTCGCTATTGAATTTACCGGCCCGGATACGGCTTTTGATAATATCATGAAATGTATTGAGAATGGCGTTCCGGTTGTTTCCGGCTCGACTGGCTGGCTGGATAGGTATAAGGAGGTAGAAAAAGCCGTAAAGGAAAATGATGCCGCTTTCCTGTATAGCAGTAATTATTCTATCGGGGTCAATTTGTTTTTTGAGGTCAATAAATATCTGGCCCGTTTGATGAAGGATTATCCGGATTATGATGTGGAAATGGAAGAGATCCATCATACACAGAAAAAAGATGCGCCTTCCGGCACTGCCATCAGCCTGGCGGAGCAGATCCTGGAGAACCTGCCCCGTAAAAAGGACTGGGTAAATGAACCGGCGCTGAATGCAGAACAACTTTCGATCATCTCTAAAAGAGTGGATCCGGCACCAGGCACCCATGTCATTACGTATAAAAGTGAAATCGATGATATCGAAATCAAACACACTGCGCATAACCGTAAAGGTTTTGCTTCCGGTGCTGTTGTTGCCGCTGAATTCCTGGAAAACAGAAAAGGCGTCTATTCTATGAGGGACGTGCTTTTTGGCGGCTGATAGCGCCTTTTTACAAGTCAATCATCATTAAATAAAAATATCTAAAACGCAAATCAATTATCATGATTTCCCCAGAACTTTTGGAGGCCTTTTCCGGTATTGTCGGCGCGGATTATGTGCTGACAGATGAAGAGTCAAGATCCAATTATGGCCATGACGAAACAGAAAGATTACTGTATCTTCCGTGGGTTGTTTTAAAGCCGGAGACCACACAGCAGATCAGCCAGATCATGCGGCTCTGCAATGACCATAAAATTCCGGTCACCCCCAGAGGCGGCGGTACGGGGTTAAGTGGTGGGGCACTGCCAAATCTTGGCGGTGTGCTGCTTTCTACAGAAAGGCTTAATAAAATTCTCTCTATTGATGAACGTAATCTGCAGGTGACAACGGAACCGGGCGTGATTACTGAAGTGTTGCAGACAGCTGTTAAGGAAAAGAACCTTTTTTATCCGCCGGATCCCAGTAGTAAGGGCTCTTGCTTCATCGGAGGTAATATCGCAGAAAACAGCGGTGGTCCGAAGGCGGTGAAATACGGTGTGGTTAAGGATTATGTGCTGAATCTGGAGGTGGTCCTGCCTTCGGGAGATGTGATCTGGACAGGCTCCAATGTGCTGAAAAATTCCACCGGATATAACCTGACACAACTGATGGTCGGCAGTGAAGGCACGTTGGGTATTGTGACTAAAATCGTCTTGAAACTGATCCCGCTGCCTAAGTATGATTTACTGATGCTGGCACCTTTTGCCAGTGTAGAAAAAGCAAGTGAGGCGGTAAGTGCCATATTCAGAGCGGGTTTTACACCCAGTGCGCTGGAGCTTGTTGAAATTAACGCACTGAAGATCGTCAGCGAGATGGTCGACAGCCATAGTCTGCCGGTTTCTGATGATATTGAGGCGCATCTGATCATCGAGGTCGACGGAAACAATATGGATGTGCTGATGCAGGAAATGGAAGAGATTTCTGTGCTGCTGGCCGATTTTGAAGCCGGTGAGATCTTCTTTGCAGAAGATGCCCAGCAGAAAGAGGAACTCTGGAAGTTACGCCGCCGTGTAGCTGAAGCGGTTAAAATGCAAGGCTATACTATTGAAGAAGATACGGTGGTGCCCAGGGCTGAGCTGCCTAAGCTGATCAGAGGTGTCAAGGCGCTTGGTAAGGAACATGATTTTAAAGTGGTTTGCTATGGGCATTCGGGAGATGGCAATCTGCATATCCGTATTAATAAAGAAGGGCAGCCAAACAGTTTTGAAAACCCGGAAATGACATCGGTTTTAGAAGACTTGTTTAAGCTGGTCCATAGCCTGGGTGGGACCATCAGTGGTGAACATGGTATTGGTCTGGTGCAGAAAAAATATATGCCTATCGTCTTTAATGATGCCCAGCTGAATTTAATGCGGGGTATTAAAAAGGCGTTTGATCCAAATAATATTCTCAATGCGGGTAAAATCTTTGATCTTTGATCAGGGTTTTTATCCCCGACACAAAAGTTGAACTGAATATGAAACAAAATAGCAGAAGATTCCTTAAAAAAGCTCCACTGTTCTTTATGGCCTTGATTTTAGGCCTGAGTGTAAATCACACCTACGGCCAGTATCAAAATGATAATGGCTATGAGAACCAGGATGACTATGAACAGCAGCCTCAGCAGCAAAGACAACAGAAGTTCCGTCATTATTTTATAGGTGGTAACTTTTTGGCATCTTTTGGCGATGGCGGCGGCGCATTTGGTATCAATCCGTCCATCGGTTATTCGCTAAATCAATATGTGGATGTTGGTATTGGTTTTAATGCGGTATATAATTATAATAAGGATTACTATTATGGCGGTAAATGGCGTACCTGGAATTTAGGGGTAGCTCCTTTTGCCAGAGTATATCCGGTGGATTTTCTGTTTTTTGAAGGTTCTTTTGAAGAGAATTTCATCAGCTCCAGGTATATTGACAAAGAAGGGGTGAAAAGCGACCGGCAGAGTGCCTCCGCTCCCAGCCTGATTGGTTCTATCGGTTATGTGCAAAGGATTTACGGGCAGTCCAGTTTCTTTTTTAGTGTAGGTATGGACTTTCTGAATAACAAGAACTCTCCGTACAGAGAGAACTATTATGACCAGGGAGGTAACCTTAGATCAAGGCCCACAGCCATTATCCGAACCGGATTTAATATCAACCTTTGGTAATAAAAAAAGCGCCCTCAGTTATAAAACAGGGCGCTTTTTTATCGAGTATGCTTCAGAAGGTTATGATGCGTTCTTTTCTTTGACAGGTATTTATTTGCAAACGATACAGCCGGTATTTTGTTGTTTTTATTCTGATTAACCTCTTCGCCTTCGAAATAAGGCAGAAACCGGTACTTAAGCCTTTTTCTTAATTTTTGAAGGCTGTTGTTTATTTCTTGATTCTGTTTTGCTCATCATTATTTATAGGCTGCTTATTGGAAACTTTTGATCCGGGATTAAATTTGTAGGTAAACGTCAATGATGCGCGCCTGCTGTCCCAACGGTTCATGAAGTCCGTATTTATCAGATTGTTTATATGGGTGCTTCCGCCACTGGATAAGTTTTTAAAGACATCGCTGACGGAGAGCTTAATGGTCCCGGTTTGGTTTTTAAATATATTTTTTTGTATTCCAAATGAAAGCTGATACTGTTTTTCCATAAAAAGCAGACCGTATAACACTTTACTGTTATAGAAGCCACTGACTTCTACTGAATAGTTTTTGGGTAGTTTGAAGATATTTATTGAGTTAAATTGTATGGATGTTTGCCCGTAATGCATCTGCAGACCCTGGTACAGGCCTTGTGTGCTATTTCTGAAGAGATTCATTGAGTTGTTGGTCGTAAACCACTTGGCGACGGGTATTGCTGACGAAATGTTTAGGGCAATATTTGTTGTTCTTTCCAGGTTCGTTTGTTTGAGATAGGCAGTTGTACTGATGGTGTCCTGGTACAAAACCTGTACCATCGCATCCGAAATTTGACTATAGCCCAGCGATGCCGTAAGGTAATTTTTTAAAGAATATGAGACCCCTAAATAAGTACTTATTTGGGGTTGTAAAAACGGGTTCCCGATATTATATAAGTATGGGTCAAGATAATATCTGAACGGATTCAAATCCTGATAATCGGGTCTGTCTATTCTCCTGTTAAAGGAAAACTGGGCTGCATGGCCGTTACCGAATTTCTTTTGAAGAAGAACAGCCGGGAAGAATTGAAAATAATTCCTGCTATTTGTTGAATCCGGCGAGTATTGATGGCCTTTAGCATTCGTTATTTCGCCTCTTAACCCTGCCTGAAGTTGCCAGCCGTGGTGAAAAACTTTATCAAAACTGACATACGCTGCGTTGATATTCTCTCTAAACAGAAATTTGTTACTGATGCCTGAATCCCGTACCCACTTACCGGGAGCCGACAGGGTATCGTATTCTACCCTGTTATCAGTTTGTACATAACTTGACTTAATGCCCATTGAAAGTTTGGTGTTTTTGTCGAGTGGAAGCGTATAGTCAAGGTGGCCGGCTTTTATATCGATATCCAGTGGTAATGAACCCGTCATCTTTGAAATGCTGTTTTCATCCCCGGTCTGATTGAAATAGCTCGTAGTATACTGCTGATCTGAGCGGCTGTTGAATTTTGCGTAGACAAGGTCAATGTTAACAGACTGACCCAGGGAATCAATTTCTTTTTTATAATGGGTATTCAGGCTATTATTTATCCAGGACGCTCTTGTTTTACTGTCAGAAACTGTATTCGTACCTAACGTACTGCCTGGGTGAAATGTTTTACTGATGTTCGCCGCGCTGGAACTAAGATGGTTCGTTACCGAATTAAACATAATCCCCACAGTGCTTTTGTCTGAAAAAAAGTAGTCAAATCCAGCCTTGTATTCAAAATTATTGCCTTGCAGGTACTTGTGGATAGACTGCCGGTTATCAGAAACGAGTGTATCTGCTTTTAAATTATAGAATCGTCTGGTAATGTCCTGATCGTTGTATCCTTTAGAATTATTATAATCAGCGCTCCCATAAATACTGATTTGTTTCAGACGATGACTAATGCTGCCATCAAATGAATATTCAGGATATGCTCCCTGATTATAGCCAGCGGAAATGCTTCCTGAAGTTCCTTTAACAGCGTTTTTCTTTGTAATAATATTGATGATGCCTGCAGTGCCTTGTGCGTCATATTGTGATGAAGGCTGTGCTGATATTTCTATTGACTGGATATTGTCTGCATTCATGTTCTTTAACCTGGCGACTACCTGATCTATTGATAAATAAGTCGGCCTGCCATCGATATATATCATTACGCCATTTTTTCCTTGAATACTTATTGCATTATTGTTATCCACGCTAACCCCGGGTGATGCTTGTAACAGATCCCAGGCAGATTTGCCGGAACCGGTGATACTGCGCGTAATATTTACAATCACTTTACCGTCCTTTCGCTCGATAAGGGGTTTTTGCGTGTTTATTACAATATCCTTTAAGGTATTTATTTTGGCATTTAAATAAATCGGTGGGATAACAGTTGCTTTGGCGCCATCATAATCTATTCTCTTTGTATAAAACGGTTCATAGTTTATTGACTGGACATAGATGATGTATTCACCTGATGATACGCCTGTAAAATAGAAATAACCCTGGTCGTTGGTCAATGTCCGTTCAGTCAAAGAACTGTCTGTAGCTTTTAATAAATTAATGATAACACCTTTTACCGGACTCGAGTTATGATCATGGATAAAGCCGCTTATTTCTCCCGGAGTATTGCCGTATGCGTGATTTAAGGAAAGTATAATGAAGAAAATCGCATATATGGGTCTTGACATAAAAGATATTGATCAGATTGTTACTTGTTTATTAAAACGCCGCTGTTATCGGTAAGTTGAGCAATGATGCCCCAGCCATAAAAGGCATTTGCTACGCCAATTAGTAATTCATTGTTACCTTTCTTTAATGGTAAATTCAATGTCGTATTCTCCAGAGAGATCCGTCCGTTGGGTCGCTTCATGGTGAGTGAGTTAAAATAGTTTCTGCCTATGTAAAGAACCTGGCCGTTTAAAAATGCCCACACCTCGTCGCAGAAACCAAAACGCAGGATTTTATTTATGTCTGAGTCGGCATAGATGTTTGATTTTAGCCATACGAGGCTGCGTTTGCGCTCACCACCAAACCTTCGGGTAAGATTCACCATGCCTTTTCTTTCTGCTTTGATCGGTTCCCACACCGTGTTGCTGTCAGGCATATATTTAGCATCAAAGCCAATTGGCCATGCCATGGTTACCACATTTTTGGACACTTCCCAATTTCTTATGTAGCGTGGATTGTTATCTGTAATATCTGTTTCGGGTACAGGAGACAGTCCCGCTGTAACGCCAGGTCTGATAACCAGATTGGAAAGCAGTGATCTGCCGTCAAATGCAATGGCGCCCGTTTGGGTATTTCCTTCTAAAAAGGGCACCGCTAATGCGGCGTGTAGCGTATCATTGATATAAACCCGCATTTGCTTACCGGAAATAATCATCTTTACGTGATTCCATTTGCCGGCTTTAAGGGAGGCATCAGATTGATATTCCGGGAAGAGATCCCAGAGGTTTACGCCGTCAATAAAAGGAGCATACTGGACGGCATCATCTGCTTCGATATTGCGGTTTTTGCCTGTCCGGAAATACAGGCATTCTCTTTCAGCTGTGGACTGTTGCCGGAAGTATACCGAACTGAACCCTTCACTTGGAGGCTGAATGTCAAATTCAATTGTGCCACTTCCAAAAGTTGTATTGTTTAGCGTGACCAAAGAGGTATCGTTTTTTATGCGCATGGAGGGCCGGTCACCGATCTTTTGAAAGTCAACGGCATCTGAGCTGAAAGCCCAGCTTTCAGCTGCCATCGGGACATGGATTTCCGGTTTTTGTGGTTGCTGTGCTTGTACTGTCATTACTGCCATCGACATCAGGATTTGCAGCATTAATTTACCTGCATGGTATTTCATAAGTATAAAATTTTGTGTGATTACAAAACTTGAAAATCTTTATCTTTACTCCTAATCATTCATGTTTCAAGTTTGTTCAATCCCGTTCAAGCCTTTATTCTATTGATAAACAATGGATAATAGTTGTAATAATAAAGCAATAAAGGAGTGCCTTAAGCTGGTGGAGTCCAGGTTTAACCGTGGCGGGCGCCAGCAATGGACCAATTATGATTTTCAGAAACTCAGCGATGATTTATTAGAATCAACAGGGGTAATTCTGAGCATTACCACACTGAAAAGGATTTTTGGCAAAGTGAAGTATGAGCATGCTCCTTCTACCTCTACATTAAATGCCCTTGCTAAATATGCAGGATTTAATGATTGGGGTGAATTGAGAATGAAAGTGCCGGTTGCTGCCGGGCAGATAAAAGAGCCTGAAGAGATTCAGCTGGCTTCAAAGTCTTCTTCACTTAAAAGGTGGTATTGGTGGGCCGGCGGAATTATAACAACGTTGCTTTTATTGTTTTTTTTAACTGGCTCTGCTACCCATGAAAAAACGGCGGCTCAGGAGTCGTCAGCTTATCAATTCAGTTCAAATAAGGTTTTGACCTCCGGGATACCTAATTCCGTTATTTTCAGTTATGATGCGACGGCTGCGGGACGTGATTCCGTTTTTATTGCGCAGGATTGGGATATCCAGAGAAAGAAATGGGTTTCTGCCAGGGAGCATACATTTTCGTCAATTTATTATTTTCCCGGATTCTTCAGAGCCAAGCTAATAGTTGGTGATAAAATTATGCAACAACATGACATTTTTATTACTTCTAAGGGATGGCTGGCTGCCGTTGAACAATTAAAGAACCCCCTCTATTTTAACAAAGCTGAGGTTCTGAAAGACAGCATTTTGGCGATAACGCCTTCCCTGTTGAAAGCGCATAATATAGATCTTCAACCTCATGGACCGAGTGTTCGTTTTTATAATGTCCGTGAAATGCCAGGATTTACTACCAATAACTTTACCTTCGAGACGACGTTGAAAAATGACTTTAAGGAAGGTGACGGCGCTTGTCAGTTTATCCAGGTAATGATCCTCTGTAAAAACGATGTGATTATTGTCCCGCTTTCTGCAAAAGGCTGCGTGGGAAATCTTCATCTTTATGCGGCTGGCGTGGAACTCTCCAGCGTTGACAATGATCTTTCGGGTTTTGGGTGCGATCCATCACAATGGGTAAATTTAAAGGTCGAGTCGGTAAACCATCAGATTCGATTTATGGTAGATGGTAAGCTGGCGGCTTCTCTGAAGCTACTCTCCCCTCCTTCCGATATTGTCGGTGTTCAATATCGTTTTACAGGACCATCTGCAATAAAAAAAGCGGTTTTTTATAAGGATACAGAAGTTGTGAAATTGCTGTAAGAACTACCGTATTAATATTTTCTTGACAGATTTCTCAGCGTTTTAGGTTAAAACAGGTATTTGAATTATGCTTGAATTTATATTATGCCAGGCCATATTCTTTATTTCATTTTGGACCGTAATTTCTGCTGACTTCAAGAGCTTTCTTTCTCCATGCTATATTTTTTGGCCTGTCTAAATTTGAGTGTGTGTATGTGAACATGGGTTCTTATTTTGCCATACCTTTTTCTTTCCAATAAGAATATGGTTGAAAATCTAGACTATCCGAATTATTCTCAATTATTGCATACCCTGTTATTTTATTTAATGAAAAAAGGCTCGGCGGCCCAAATAATAAATTAAGGTGCATCTCATGTATGCCAGTCTTTTTGATTTTATGGATTGGGATCTTAACACACAATTGCCCCAAAAAATTATATCGTTCTGTAATTTCTATCAGTGGTTTTCCTTGCTGATTATTGTAGGATTCATTCAATAGTTTGCTAAGCCTGTTTACATTAAATGAAATTAATTCTGTATCTTTTTTTATGTTGTCATGTCCAATTAAAGATTTAAATTTTTCAACATCGTTATTTTGTATAGACGTCAATACGTCTTGAGTGACCTTATATATAATTTGGTTTTTTGTCTGAGGCTTACAACTAGCGAATACAAAAAAACAATTACCGTTAAACGTATTCTTTTATCATTGTAAAGTTTATTTATTGTTCAGATTGATTTTTTTTATTTAGGTTGTTCATTATTTCAAAAAGCTTGTTGTATAATTCATATGTTTGACGGGTTTCTGACCTTATTGGTAAATTATTTTGCCTTAAAATTTTCATTCCTGTTTTCATTATAAGGTTTGGCCCTCGCAAATTTGAAATCATTCCATTTATATTATTCATTTTGTAGGTGGCATTTTTAAGCTGTCCCGCTCTCCTAAATAAGCGGGCATAATTATGCACAAAGACATTCCCAGTTGTTATGATCAAGGCCGTTCTGTAAGTAGAAAATTTTTTTACCATTAGAAACCTTTGGTATAAATCTCTATTCTTTATTCTGCAGATTCCGACTTAGAACTGTGTATGAAAGGATCTTAGTTTAAAGACTTAATTGTGGTCGTACATTGCGCAATCAGATCAGGAAGGAATGTCTGATCGCTTAAGAATTTAAAAGATAGTTGCGTGTTGTAGGATGGGTCATTAACAACCCCATCAATATTAATTTGACCTTGGCCCGTCATTTCAATTTTAATCCTAATTCGTCCGCTTATCATAGGTTCAAAATAGCACCCACCATTTAAATTGGCATTGATATAAGTTAAACCCTTTAATAGATGCTCGAGATCAAACCGTTCTGCTTCTAAAGCTACTTTCACTTCAAAGTCATTACTGATAAAACAGAACTCATATCCAATTGTAGGAAGGCCATCTCTTTTATTGGTGAAATTTGTGAGCGAGAAGATTTGCTCCCCTGTATTACTTTTAAATATTATTGACATGTCAAACCTATATAATTAACGTACAGACACGGAATTTCCATGGAAAATAACACCCTGATCATTTATTCCTGTTTAGAAATTACCAGGGCTGTCATTAACCCGACCTGGATATTCAAACCAATTTGCTCCATCTTTAACCCTTTGTGACCAAGTGCCATGATTAATAATGGTTGATCGAGGAAAAAAGTTCCGGACTTATCCCAGCTGATAAATTTCTTTCAGGTTTCTTCCCAGTCCGTCATAGTCCAGCCCATATCCTACGACAAACTTATTGGGGATCGAGAAGCACAGATAATCGATCTTGATCGGGTGTGTTGTCGCTTCAGGTTTATTGAGCAGTGCAGCCAGTTTTATAGAAGCAGGACCCTGGTGTTCCAGCTGCGGTAAAAAACTGCTCAGCGTTTTACCGGTATCCACAATATCTTCAATAATGATGATATGTCTGTCATTAATATCTGCATCTAGCCCGATAGCAGTTAATACCTTCCCGGTAGATTTCGTTCCGGAATAGGACGCCAGTTTAATAAAAGAAATCTCCGCATCAATGGTCAGTTCTTTAAACAGGTCACTGGCAAACATAAAAGCGCCATTGAGGATGGCAATAAACAATGGCTTTTTATCCGCATAGTCCTTAGATATCTCCGCTGCCATTTGCCTGATCTTCTCCTTGATCGCTGCTTCTGATAAATAAGGGACAAATATTTTATCGTGGACCTGTACCTGCGCCATAACGGTATTTATTTGATTGATGAACTGACCAGATTGGCTTTAATTATTTTTTTCTGCTATTCTAAAATAGCCTTATTTTGATAAGGTTTTTAACGCTGTTGGCGCTTTAGACTTTAAATAGACTTTTTGACCGGCGGCCAGCGGCGTCTCTGCTGCTGTTTTATTATAGCTGACCAGGCTTTTTAAAGCCACTCCCTGTTTGGCCGCAATGTCTTTAAGGGTTTCCCCGTACTTACTGCTGATATATTCTTTATCCCCTTTTCTGGGTCTTTTCTCCAGGTAAATTAACTGACCGGGAGATAATACAGCCGCTGGCCCCAGATCATTTAAGGTAAGCAGTTTATGGAAGTTGATATGGTTTTTGGAGGCCAGTGCCATAAGGGATACACCTTTGGGGGCAAAGACCACCTTTGTGTTGTTTATCTCAAAGGGCGCCACCGGATAGCTGGGTGGCTGCACCATGGTTTGTGCTGCGCGCATAACTGGTGCGGCTGACCTCGACGCTGTTCTGTTGACTGGTGGGGTTGACGCTGCTTCCTTAATAGCACTATTATCTCCGGCAGAAAACTGTTGATCGGGGTCAGATGAAGGCTGCTGATTTGCCATAGCGATCCTGCTATTTGGATCATCGCCGTTTTTCATTTTATTTAATGCCAGGTCCGTATAATTTTCCAGATTGTAAGTCTCAATTAATTTGATCAGACTCTCCGGATAATTTTTTTCCGTGGCATAGCCTGCTTTTTTTAAGCCATAGGCCCAGCCTTTATAGTCTGTCGGGCTTAACAAAAAAAGATCTGTGTAATAAGGGCGATGCTTTAAAAAATCTGAGTGATCTTTATAGGAGTCGGCGACACTGGAATAAACCCTAAAGCACTCCCCCCTTCTGTCATCGTCATGATAGGTCTTGTCTCCTGTCCATTCTGTTTTGCACTTTATGCCAAAATGATTATTGGAGCCTTTAGCGAGGCTGCTTTCTCCACAACCGGATTCAAGAATCGCCTGTGCCAGCGTAATGGAGGCGGGTACACCGGTGCGGATCATTTCAGAAACGGCCAGTGCTTGATAGTGCTGGATATAGGCTTCCACTTTGGGGCTCCGGCCCTGGGCCATAATGCCACTAATAGCCGCCAGTATAAATAAGCTCAACAGGGAGAACTTTCTCATGCTTTCTTTTTAATCATTAATAAGCCGTCGCGTATCGTAAGTAAAACTTGTTCCGATCTGGGATCATCAGCTACATGCGCATTAAAAGCCTGAATAGCTTTAGCACTTTTGCCTTTAACCGGGCTGTCAAACACCTGCCCATGAAAGAGTACATTGTCTGCCAGAATAATCCCACCGGGCTTAAGTCTTTCCATTACCAGTTCATAATAGTCGATATAGCCAGGTTTATCAGCGTCAATAAAAACCAGATCCCAGCTATATTTCAGTAAAGGAATAATATCCAGGGCATTGCCCTGATGCAAATGTATTTTATTTTTGTGAATACTTCTGTCGAAATAGGACTGAGCCAGCACTGCGTCTTCTTTTCTTAATTCAAGGGTATGAAGCTCGCCTGCGTCAGGTAGTCCTTCTGCCAGGCAAAGTGCACTGTAGCCGGTAAAAGTGCCGATCTCCAGGATATATTTTGGCCGTAGCATCTGACTTAAAAACGACAGGACTCTACCCTGTACATGGCCGCTGATCATATGGGGTTGCTGATGCGTGGCGTATGTCTGCTTTTCTATTTCCTGCAAAAGCGGATCCGGCGGCGTTGTCATCTGACCGCTAAACTGCTCCACTACAGGGTTAATCAGGTCCATAGTTGCTATTGTTATTTTAAGACAAATTTACTGCTGTTGCTTATGTATAGTACTTATCGTACCTGTTTTTACTTAAGCTCTGTCGGGCTGCCCGCCGTGTAGTCCGGCTGATTCCCAGTCTGTGCTTTTAGAAGGTGAAGAGAACAGCCAGAGCCCCAGCCAGGTTAACCCCCCGTTTATGACGATCAGCTCAAGGCCTATTCTAAACGCTCCGAAAATATGCTCCTGATTAAAATCGATCAACATGCAGATCAGGGGCGCGGCAAAACAGATATAGGGAACAAAGCCGTCCCTGACCTTTCTTTTTGTAAAGATACCAAATGCAAATAAACCCAGCAAGGGGCCATAAGTATAAGTGGCCATTTTTAAAATAATGCCGATCATAGAGTTATCGTTAATGATCTTAAAGACCAATACCAGGACCAGGAAGCTAAAGGCGACCCATAAATGCACTCTTTTGCGAATGGTTTGTTGTTTAGCGGCATCCCATTTGTCCTGTCTTTTCATGCCCAGAATATCAATACAGATGGACGAAGTAAGCGCTGTCATCGCGCCATCTGCACTGGGAAACAGGGCAGATATCAGGGCGATCAAAAATATGATGCCAATCGCAGTCGGCATATGTTCCAGTGCTATTGTAGGAAAAAGTAAGTCACCGGTAGCCGTTAGCTGCTCTCTTTGTCCGTATAAATGAATCAGACCACCCATATATAAGAATAGCGTGATAACGATCAGGATTATCACAGAAAGTGTCACCATGTTTTTCTGTGAGTCTTTCAGGTTGCTGACCGAGATGCTTTTTTGCATCATTTCCTGATCGATTCCTGTCATGGTAATGGTAATAAAGGCGCCGGCAAGGATCTGTTTGATGAAATAGTTTTTGTCATTGAAGTCCAGACCAAAAACCCTTGACAGGCCTTTTTCATGCATGGCGGTCAGGCTGTCAGTGATATTCATATCCATATGGTAAAGCATATAGATGCTGCATATAATAAGTCCCGCCAGCATGCAGGTGGTTTGAAGGGTGTCGGTCCACACAATGGTTTTTACCCCGCCTTCATAGGTGTAAAGGATGATCATAACAAGGATCACCAGTGTGGTCACCCAGAAAGGAACGCCCAGACGGTCTAAAATGATCATTTGCAGGATATTAACCACCAGATAGAGCCTGGCGGTGGCACCCACCCACCTGGACACGATAAAAAACAGTGAGCCTGTTTTGTAGGAGGCCATCCCCATGCGGGTACGCAGGTAGCCATATATAGAAGTAAGTTTTAACCGGTAGTACAGTGGTAATAATATAAAAGCAATGGCGATATAGCCGATGGCGTAGCCCAGCGTAATTTGCAGATACCCAAAGGCGTCATGGCCTACAGCCCCCGGTACACTCACAAAGGTGACTCCGCTGAGGGAAGTTCCGACCATGCCAAAGGCTACCAACATCCAGTTACTGCTTCGGTTACCGATAAAGAAGGAGTCATTATTACTGCCCTTAGAGGTTTTCCAGGATACGAAAAGCAGCAATAAAAAATAGGCAAAAACAATAGTCAGTAATAGCGATGCAGACATAACTTAAATAATATTATATAACAAATATAGCCTTCTATATTTAAAAATGGGTTAGTATGAGGGATTGATTTAATTTTGCACAATGGATTATATCATTCATTGCAAAAGATTTGAGGAACTGTCGCTACTGGAGTTGTACCGGATATTACAGATCCGCAACCAGGTATTTTATGTGGAGCAGCATTGTGATGATCTGGATCTGGACGATAAAGATCAGGAAAGTCTGCATCTGACGATATACGATGGGGAAATTCTGGTGGCCTATGCCAGATTATTGCCTCCGGGATTGTCATATCCGGAAATGTCTGTGGGCCGGGTGGCTGTCAGCGCCAGCTATCGCGGGCGGCAAATAGGCCGCTTACTGATGGACCAGTCCATTGAATATCTGGAAGCACGCTATGGCAAGGGTGCTATTAAAATCAGTGCCCAGCGGTATTTAGAGCAGTTTTACAGATCTTTGGGCTTTCAGACCATCAGTGAGGTATATATGGAAGCCGGTATTGAACATTTAAAAATGTTGCGTCCCTCAGCAGACAGCCGCGTAAAACAGCGGACTCAGAATGCACCCGGCAGCAGCACGCAGGAAAAACCGTGATTCATGAAGCAGTTTAATGTACCCAGTATATATCGAAGTGAATTAATCAGTGCCATTAAAAATAAAAGGCGCCTTCAGGATAAGCTGAAAAAAGATTTCAGCCCTACCCTGTTGGATTTTGGCGCCGTGCAGATCTTTCTGGCCCGCCATTTTGGGTTCTGCTATGGCGTGGAGAATGCCATAGAGATCGCCTTTAATATTATTGAGGCGCATCCGGATAAGCAGATCTACCTGCTGAGTGAGATGATCCATAATCCACAGGTAAACGCAGATCTGGCCCAGCGTGGCGTCAAATTCCTGCAGGACACCTATGGCAGACAACTGATCCCTTTTGATCAGATCTCTTCCGAGGATATCGTCTTGATTCCCGCATTTGGGACCACCCTGGAAGTGGAAGAACTTCTGCATAAAAAGGGTATCCAGACAGAAAAATACAATACCACCTGTCCTTTTGTGGAAAAAGTCTGGAACCGCAGTGAGCAGATAGCAAGAAAAGGTTATAGCATCGTTGTACATGGGAAGCCCCGTCATGAAGAAACAAGGGCCACTTTCTCTCACGCATCCGCCAAAACACCGACAGTCATCGTCAATGATATGCAGGAAGCCTCCCTGTTGGCGGCCTTTATCCGGGGTGAACGTCCCTCTGAGGAATTTTATGCGTTATTTAAAGGAAAATATTCTGAAGGATTCGATGTAGACAAAGACCTTGCACGGCTTGGAGTGGTCAATCAGACCACACAGCTGGCCAGTGAGACCCAGGCCATCTCTGATTTCTTGAAAAAGACCATCAAAGAGCATTATGGGCTGGATGAGACGAATCTGTCTGCCCATTTTGCTGATACCAGAGATACCTTATGTTATGCGACCAACGATAATCAGTCCGCCGTCAGTGGTATGCTGGACATCAAGGCAGATTTTGCCATTGTGGTAGGTGGCTACAACAGCAGTAACACCTCACATCTGGTGGAGCTTTGCACAGATAAGCTGCCCACTTATTTTATCAATCATGCCTCGAGGATATTATCTGCCACACAGATAGAGACCTGCGACTGGAAGACAAAGAAGATCAGCCAGGTTAGCGGCTATATGGGTACAAAAAGCCCTGTTAAGATATTGATTACCAGTGGTGCCAGCTGCCCGGACTCCATTGTTCAGGAGGTGATCTACAGGCTGTTGGACCTTTTAAATTGTAAAGATAAAATCCAGCAGGTCACAGCAGGCTTCAAAGAGGAACCAATGGTGGAGTAGCCTTGAAATGCAGTCAGATAATGGCTAAGATTATGACAAGTAATAACGAGTGCAATGATAGTCAGAAGTATGGATAACTTGCTATGGTTTTAAAATTCCGTTCAATGGTATAACATTTATTATTACCTTTGCGCCGATTTAAAGTGCGCGAAGATACGAGGTATATCTGTTATTAAATCTTGTATAGCAATACGTTACTAACGATTGATCGTAATTGGCTGAAAACCGCTTTAAATCCAGCTCTTGGCATTACTGTTGTGTTAGTTTTCGGTAAGTCGTCAAAAATCAGCGACGAAAATTAGAAAGTATTGGATAACTTTAAAGAATACTTTTTACTTTTACGCATTATTTGAATGTTATCATTTTAATCCATATAATTAAATTGGATATATTATATAGTGTTCAAATAAAAAATGGAGGATATGGCAGGAAACGGTTAATTTTGAAAGTAAGTCCATCGATATACGCCTTACTTCTCAGGTTACGTTTATTTATTCAAATTGTTCAACAACCGGAATTATTATTAATAAGATTGGTCACGGATGCAGAAAAAATTAAAATCAAAAATTGCGGAGTTTAAAGACGCTGCAGTTATTAAAGAAAAGGGTTTATACCCATATTTCAGATCCATAGAATCAGGTCAGGATACGATTGTGTATATAGAAGGTAAGCCTGTACTGATGTTTGGGTCTAATTCCTATCTGGGCTTAACCAACCACCCCAGGATCAAGGATGCTGCACAAAAGGCAGTGGCTAAATACGGGTCCGGATGTGCCGGCTCCCGCTTTCTGAACGGCACACTTGATATCCACATTGAACTGGAAAAAAGACTGGCCGCCTTCGTCGGAAAGGAAGACGCTTTACTGTTCAGTACCGGGTTCCAGGTGAATCTGGGGGTGTTATCGGCTATCGGTGGCCGCAATGACTATTTGCTGCTGGATGAATACAATCATGCCTCTATTATCGACGGCGCCAGGCTTTCCTTTGCTAAGGTCCTTAAATATCGTCACAACGATATGGAAGACCTGGAGCAGAAACTAAGGATCCTTCCTGAAGACTCTCTGAAATTATTAGCTGTTGACGGTATCTTCTCTATGGAAGGTGATATCGTTAATCTGCCGGAAATTGTTAAACTTGCTGATAAATACGGCGTAAACATATATGTAGATGACGCGCACAGCCTGGGTGTAATCGGCGAAAAAGGGGCCGGAACGGCTTCTCATTTCGGCCTGACTGGTGAGGTAGACCTGATCATGGGTACCTTCAGCAAATCGCTGGCCTCGCTGGGCGGCTTTGTTGCCAGTGACGCAGAGACTATTGACTATTTAAAGCATCGCGCCCGTTCACTGCTGTTCAGTGCCTCTATGACGCCTTCGGCGGCCGCCAGTGTGATGGCTGCCCTGGATATTATAGAAACAGAACCCGAACACATGGAACGCCTTTGGGCGAATACAAATTATGCGCAGCAGCTGCTGCTGGACGCCGGATTTAATCTGGGTCGTACCCAAAGCCCGATTTTGCCAATCTATATCAGAGATTCTGACAAGACTTTCCTTTTGACCAAAAAATTACTGGAACAGGGGGTTTTTGTAAACCCCGTGGTAGCCCCTGCGGTCCCTTCAGAAGAATCACTTATCCGTTTTTCTTTGATGGCTACGCATACTTTTGACCAGATCAAAGAGGCCGTTGATAAGATCAGTATTATCGCAAAAGAGATTGGTGTAGAGCTGACCCCGGCGCAGGGATTGAAGGTCTCAAAGAAAATTGTCTGACCTGGAAATTCGCTATTAAGCACGCTTTAACCAAATCAAAAAATGAAAAGAATTGTACTTGTCTCTTCCAAAAAGGAGTTAAAGGATTTTGTTGATTTTCCGCACGAATTATATAAGAACGACCCTACTTACGTACCGGAACTCTTTATCGCCCAGAAGGACCTGTTAAGCCCTTCTAAGCATCCTTTCCATGAAAATGGTGAGGTGCAGCTCTATCTTTGTTATGAGGGAGATAAGATCGTAGGAAGGATTGCAGGTATTACCAATCAGAATCACAATAACTTCAATAAGGTAAACGACGGATTTTTCGGATTTTTTGATACGGTCAATGACCAAGAGGTGGCTGATTTACTGTTAGACACCGTAGAGAAATGGCTAAGGGAAAAAGGGGTGACCGATCACATTATCGGGCCCATGAATCCTTCCACTAATGAATCCTGCGGGATGCTGGTGGATGGTTTTTCCAAACCGCCGATGGTGATGATGACCCATAATGCCCCTTATTACCAGGCACTCGTGGAAGCGCACGGTTACCGGAAACAGACCGATATTCTGGCCTACCTCTATCAGGTAGATAACTATAATGATACCAGGGTCAGAAGGTTACATGAACTGACCCAGAAAAAGCTTGATAACAGAAATATTGTCATCCGCAAGATCAATATGAAGGATTTTCAAAATGAAGCGGATAAAATCAAGGCAGTCTATAACTCTGCCTGGGATAAGAACCTGGGGTTTTATCCCATGACAGATAAAGAATTCAATTACACGGCTAAGGACCTTAAAATGATCCTGGATCCGGATTTCTGTATTGTCGCTGAACATGAAGGCGAGATCGTCGGGTTTGCCCTGGCGCTGCCCAACATCAACGAGGTACTCAAAAAGATCAAACGGGGCAGGCTCTTCCCTACCGGTATTTTCAAGCTCCTGGCGGGCAAAAGTAAAGTAAACAGCATGCGCATCATTATGCTGGGGGTAATTGAAGGCTACCGCAAGATCGGCGTGGAAATGGCTTTTTATACGGCTATCATCGATGAAGTGGTGAAGAAAAAACGCATTAAGGAAGTAGAGGCGTCCTGGGTACTTGAAGATAATCTGTTGATGAACAAGGCGATTCAGGATATTGGCGGCGTACCTTATAAAAGGTACAGAATATACGAGAAAAAGATATGATAAATAAAAGACTATTGATTACAGGGGCCAATGGTTTTGTGGGCTCGCATCTTGCAGAAATGGCCCTGGACAATGGTTTTGAGGTGTTTGCTGCGGTGCGTAAAACCAGCGACCTGCAGTTTTTGGATGGATTGAAACTCAATCTGGCCTATCCGGACTACAGAAATGTCAATAGTGTCACTGCCTTGTTGGATCAACATGGCATTACCCATATCGCCCACGTGGCTGGTATGACCAAAGGCAGGACGATGCAGGATTATATTGAGGCCAACGCGACGGTGACAGTATCGCTGGCTCAGGCAGCGCTTGCAGCGAAAACCCCCATTCAGAAATTTGTATTTGTCAGTTCTATGGCGGTCATGGGACCCACACAGGCTGACCAGCTGTTGACCGAAGACACGAGTCCTGCTCCGGTTACCTTATATGGTAAAAGTAAATGGCAGGCAGAACAGTATCTGGAACAATATCCTGAGCTGCCGCTGATCACGCTCAGGCCTACAGCGGTGTACGGACCCCGGGAAAAAGACATGCTGATCGTCATCAACATGGTGCGTAAGGGCTGGGAGTTCTATTTAGGTAAAGCGGCGCAAAAGCTAAGTTTTATCTATGTAAAAGATCTTTGTCAGGCAATATTAACGGCGCTGGAGAGCCCGGTTACAAAACAGACCTATCTGTTGAGTGATGGGGTTAATTACGACCGGTATGATTTTGCCAGCCAGGTCAAAAAGGATTTAGGGCGAAAAACGATCCGGATGCATATACCGGTCGGACTTGTTTCGGGAGTTCTGGGCATTCTGGACCGGCTGATGCCTTCCAGAACCTCCATCCTGAATAAGGATAAATTAAAGGAATTAACAGGCAGTTGGGCCTGTAGCATTGATAAAGCAGCTAATGAACTGGGTTTCAGACCGCAGTATCCATTAGAAAAAGGCACTGGTGAAACCATTGCCTGGAATCAAGCCAGAAACTGGTCCAAATAGTACTACGCGATGTATTTTTTGTAAGGCGTACTTCATTGTTTAAACAATGTCTTAAAATTTACAAAAAGTCTAATTTAAACATTTGTTTGTTTTAAACAATTGTTTAATTTTGCCGCGAACTTTGGATGAGCTTCTGGTAAATTTACGTTTGGTAATTTTACTAATAACACAAATAAAATAGTACTCAATGAAACAAAATGTTCAACCCGCTGAGGGTAAGTTGGGAATACTCATTCCTGGTTTAGGGGCCGTGGCCACTACATTAATTGCAGGTGTCATTGCCAGCAGAAGAGGTTTAGCCGAACCGGTCGGTTCCCTGACGCAGACTGGCCATATCCGTATTGGAAAAAGAACTGAAAATAATTACCCGAAAATAAAGGATTTTGTTCCCGTTGCAAAGCTCGAAGATATCGTATTTGGTGGATGGGATGTATATGAGGATAATGTATATCAGGCAGCTAGCGTTGCAAAGGTGTTAGATCAGCATTTACTGGATTCCATTAAAGATGAGCTGGAGCAGATTGCTCCGATGAAAGCAGTATTTGATAAAAGCTATGTAGAGAATCTGGATGGGCATCACGTAAAAACTGCAGACACGAAATGGGACCTGGCGCAGCAGACCATCAAGGATATCCAGGATTTCAAGGAGAAGAATGGTCTTAACCGCATCGTGGTAATCTGGTGTGGTTCTACAGAGAAGTACTTTGAACCTTCCGAGATCCATGAAACAGTTGAGGCTTTTGAAGCAGCGCTGAAAAACAACGATGACAGGATCGCTCCTAGTATGATCTATGCCTATGCTGCACTGGTACAGGGTATTCCATATGTAAACGGCGCGCCTAACCTGACCGTTGATACCCGTGCGCTGGTACAACTGTCTAAAGATACCAATACCCCGATCGCCGGTAAAGATTTCAAGACGGGTCAGACTTTAATGAAAACCATCCTGGCTCCTGGTCTGGAGGCACGTTCTTTAGGCGTCAGAGGCTGGTTCTCCACCAATATCCTGGGTAACAGAGACGGACTGGTGCTGGACAGACCGGAAAACTTCAAAACAAAAGAAGTTTCCAAACTCGGTGTGCTGGAAGATATCCTTCGCCCTGATCTGCATCCTGAACTCTATGGCGACCTGTACCACAAGATCCGTATCAACTATTATCCTCCACACGGTGACAATAAAGAAAGCTGGGATAATATTGACATCTTTGGCTGGTTAGGTTATCCGATGCAGATCAAAATCAATTTCCTGTGCCGCGATTCTATCTTGGCTGCACCTGTTGCACTGGATCTCGCCCTGTTTGCGGATCTGGCTAAACGTGCCGGCATGAAAGGCATCCAGGAATGGCTCTCCTTCTATCTGAAATCTCCTCAGACAAAAGAAGGGCTGCGTCCTGAAAATGATATTTTCAAACAATTGATCAAATTGCAGAACACTTTACGTTATATGATGGGTGAAGAGTTAATCACACATCTGGGTCTGGATTATTATGAAGAAGACGAGGCGTAAAAGGCTTCCCACGGTCTGTCAGACTAAAAGAAGCTTCCATATAAACAAGATGTACTAATTAGTATATAAAACAGTTGGATTCATCCGCCATCTGTTCAGTCAGGGGAATGGAGCCCTTTTCTGAAAACAACTCAGATGGCGGATCATCTTGTTGAATGATTTTGGATCATTTTAGCAGAAGTTCAGGTAGCAATATCTGTTTGTAATTTTTGGAAATTTTCAGGGCATTTGATCAGTTTTTTAATGTGTGCATATTAGTTTAAAATGCTGGATCAGTGGGTATGATTCTTAGCAGTATAATAGGTTGAAAAGACTGTATATCGTGTTCGCGGAGCCGGAAGTCACTGATGTGACAGGGCCATAAACGGACGTGGATACAGTTCTTGAAAAAATATTTTACCAATAGCGGTGAATGAAGCCACGGATCTCTTGAGGAGGTGACGGGGCGCATCACAAAAGCTACAACGTTAGAAGAAAAACAAATGTCTTTGAAGTTCAAATTACGAAGTATACTTCTGTTTTTTTTATGTCTGCTTGTGACCACAGGCGGACTTTGGGCACAATCGGGTTCCGTTGTCATCAAAGGAGTGGTGACGGATGTTGCCGGCGGTGCGCCGATTGCCAATGTGAGTGTATTTTTTAGCGGCTCGGCAGGCGTATTAACAGATTCTGCCGGACATTATACCTTATTTACCTCCCGTCGCTTTGTAAAGGATAATCATCTGAAATTTGTATATGTCGGTTACAAGACCGGTTCGGTGGACATCAATTTTGATGTGCCTGAGCAAACCATTGACATGCAGCTGGAGGAAAGCGGACATGCGCTGGCGGATGTCATTGTGAAAAACAGTAAGGAAAGATATCGTAACAGAGATAATCCAGCCGTGGCACTGATCAAAAAAGTGATCGCCCACAAGGATGAAAACCGGATGAATGCCTACGAAACGGCCAGTTATCAGCAATATGAGAAAATGACGGTGTCCGTCAGTAATTTCTCTGAGAAGCTGAAAAGTAAAAAGGCCTTGAAAAAGTATCAGTTCCTGCTGAACAACGTCGATACGACCAAGGTCAGGGGCAAGAGCCTTTTGCCGATCTATCTGGAAGAGACCCGATCCGCACATTATATGCGTAAACACCCCAAGGATGAAAAACAAGTCATCACCGGGGCAAGAAAGGTAGACTTCGGAGAGTTTGTCGATACCAAAGGTGTGACCAAATACCTGGGCAGCCTGTATGCTGCGATAGATATTTATGATAATAATATCACCTTATTATCCAATCAGTTTCTGAGCCCGATTGCAGGCTCTGCACCTACTTTTTATAAGTTTTATATCCGTGATACGGTAGAGCGGGACGGCATTAAGATCGTTCACCTGGCCTTTGCACCCAGAAACCCCCAGGATATGCTTTTCAGGGGTAACCTGGATATTACCCTGGATGGCCATTATGCGGTCCAAAGGGCAAGGCTCTTCTCTCCCATTGGTATTAACGTGAATTTCCTCAGAGCGATGAATATCTCTCTTGATTTTGTCAAGGGAGAAGACGGCCGCTATCTGCTGACTAAGAGTGATATGATGGCGGATTTCGGACTGTCTAAAAAAGGCATGGGCCTTTATGGAGAAAGAGTGATATCTTTTAAAGATTTTAAAACCAATATTGCGCTGGCGGATTCGGTCTTTAACGGTGCCCAGGTGGTAAAAAAAGACTCTGCGGATGTCAAAGGCCAGCAGTTCTGGGCCAATAACCGTTTTGATACATTGACAACGGCTGAGTCCAAGACCTATATGAATATTGATTCTTTGAAGAATATGAAATCCTTCAAACGGACCATGGACTGGATTACCTTTATATTTGCCGGTTATAAACAGGTGGGACCAGCGGAGATCGGACCCGCCAATACCTTTTACAGTTTTAATCCGGTGGAAGGTTTCAGGTTAAGGGCTGGCGGGCGCACGACCACCAGATTAAGCGACAGGCTCTTCTTTGAGGGATATGGCGCCTATGGCTTTAAAGATCAGAAGTTCAAATATTTTGGAAGTGCTACTTATTCGCTGAACAATAAATCTATCTATAAGTTCCCGCAGAACTATGTCCAGGTGAGTTACCAGCATGATACCAAGATCCCCGGTCAGGAGCTTCAGTTTGTGCAGGAGGATAACTTCTTCCTGTCCTTTAAAAGAGGAAACAATGATAAATGGCTCTACAATGATTATTTTAATATAAATTATAAAAGAGAATTTGAGAACCATTTCTCCTATGAGTTTAATATGCGGTACTGGAAGCAAAGCCCCGCCGGTACATTAGATTTCAACTATCTGGCAGATCAACCGGGACTATTGAAGGGTATTGATCATGTCACGACCGGAGAAGCCGGCATTACCCTCAGGTATGCGCCCGGCGAGGTCTATTACCAGACAAAACTCTATAGGGTGCCGCTGATCAACAAGTATCCGATCTTCCAGTTGCGGTATACCGCCGGGATCAAGGGCTTATTCGGTGGGGAATATAACTACAATAATTTTCAGGCAAATATCTTTAAAAGGTTCTATCTGTCACAGCTTGGCTTTACCGATGTGACCGTGGACGGCGGATACATTACCGGTAAGGTGCCGTATCCTTTGTTATCACTACCCAGAGCCAACCAGACTTATGCTTATCAGCTGAATTCTTATAACCTGATGAACTTCATGGAGTTTGCCAGTGATCATTACGTGTCTGTTATGGCGGATCATTATTTTAACGGTTTCTTTTTCAATAAGATACCGCTGATCCGCCGGTTGAAATGGCGGGAAGTGATAGAAGGTAAAGCGCTCTTCGGCGGCCTGAGAGATGAGAACAATCCAATGGTAAACCCGGATCAGATGCGCTTTCCTTATACGAACGGCCTGATGAGCACCTTTGCACTACAGAACGAGCCTTATTTTGAGGCGGGTTTCGGGATTACCAATATATTCAAAATTTTAAGGGTGGATTATGTCCGCCGGTTTACTTACCTGGAGCACAGTGATATCGCTAAATGGGGAATTCGCTTCAGGATCAAATTTGACTTTTAATATATTATTAATAATGCGCGCAGAGAACAGATGTGAAGAGGAGAAAATAAGCCGCCTGCCAGATAATGATAATATTGGCAGCAGCCAGATGGGAAAACACAAAGCAGGTTGCAGGGTGCTGGAGCACAGTGACTGGCAGGGTTTTGTTAATAGATTGATTATCAGTTTTCTATTTTCTATTTTGGGGAGCGCGGGCTTGTTTGCCCAGGCGACAACGATTACTCGGGAAGGCATGGTCTACCCTATTCCGCCTAATTCGGCTAACAGGATGTTCTTTTTACAGCGCACGCCTAACGCCAATACCATCGCCTGTGACCTCAATGTGGACAGTAAGGGCAAGGTGAACCTTAAGACACCGCTGATCACTTATTGGTTACGCTATGGAGATTCTCCGGCCGGAGAAAAAAAGGACTTGAATTTTATTCAGCGGCATTTTGCTTATGGATTGAATATCAAGCAGCGGGGAGAGAAGAAATATGAATTTTGGTTTGTCTCCTATAAGAAATACCATATGTATCTGTTGCAGACCAAAGATGGCAAATGGCGGGTATACGGGAAAATTAATGATAAGCTGACCGTACTGGGCAGTATATTTATCTATATTAACGGCGGTAGTTTCTGGAACCCGCATGTAGACTATGTGGAACTCCGGGGCAAAGACGTGAACAGCGGCGAACAGATGACAGAGCGTCTGACAGATGTAAAAAAAGATCCCGACGAAGGCCATGATAAACAAGGCTAACAGAAAATTGATTAAATTTGTATCAGCGAATTAAACTTTTGGGTTATGGCAAAGAATTTTGTATCCAACTCCACGGAGTCAACAAGAATGTTTAAAAGTAGTTTTTTGGAAAGTTTATCCAAAGTCCACTTTACTGTACCATTATTTATTTTTGTCCCGGCAATCGCCATTTTTATCTACAGGGCTTTTGGGGTATACCACGTTAGTTTCCTGTATTTTCTTGGCTATTTTCTGCTGGGGCTGTTTGTGTGGACACTTACAGAATATGTCCTGCACAGATATATCTTCCATTTTCATCCCAGCTCCAAATGGGGCCAGCGGATTCATTTTATCTTCCATGGGGTCCATCATGATTATCCCAGGGATAAAAAAAGACTGGTGATGCCACCTTCTGTCAGCATTCCGCTGGCGCTGCTGTTCTATTTTTTGTTTTATCTCCTGTTGCCTGGAGGCGGAGCGCTCAGCAGCTTTTTTGCCGCGTTTCTTGCCGGCTACCTGGTGTATGATATGATGCACTATGCGATGCATCACTATAATTTTAAATCTTCTTTGATGAAGAGAATTAAGCAGCATCATATGCTGCATCATTATCAGGATGAGCATAAAGGGTTTGGCGTAAGTTCTTCTCTCTGGGATAAGATTTTCGTATCGGGCTTCCCGAAGAAAAAAGACCGTAGCCTAAAAGATAATACTGGCCTGGTTACTTCCCCCCGTGAAAGCAAAAGCGACACTTCTAAGGTGGCCCTGTAATACTTGGCTGATCGCATGTCAGCATAAACTGGCAGGGAGCGTTTTACCCGCAGCGTTATAAACACGGGCGTTAATCACTAATGTCCTTCAGCAGCAACTGTCAATCCGGTTGTTGCTGAAGGACATTTTTATTGGTTTTAGGTGTTAAAGGGTACAATACGGGTGTGATAGAATATATTTGTTGTATAACTGTTTGATAATCAATTTGTATATAGCCTTTTTTTTTAAATGAAAGAAGCCGGCAAGATCGCTATTGTTTTAATAACTTTATAGGGGTGTTTAAATATAGATGATTACTCCAGTGAGGCATCTGAACGATTTGTTGCATGGCGGAAATAAGTCCGGCTGGTTATCTGAGGGCAGAAAGCATGAGAACAGCCGCAGGCCCGGTTTACTTGTTCTGATAATAAAAGAATTGACACGGACTCATGTCCTTACTATAAGAAACGCATTTCAACCTATTATGATAATATTCAAAATGGCGTGTAATGAAAAAGCTGATTTTAAGTGTGGGGATTTTACTGAGCAGTTATGTGGGATTTGGGCAGCTGCACCTGACTGCTGACCTAAGAGATGCGGTGCAGGCTGCTTTAAAAAAAGATGTTGAACTGACCAATCAAAGCCTGGAAAAAGAAAAGCTGGAACTGGAGCGTAAAGGCATCTGGGATAAATACCTGCCTAAAGTTGAAGCGACTGCTTTGTACGGCTATTTGAACAGTAAAGGGACGCTGGACCTGCCTACTCTTTATTTACCTATTACTGGTTATCCGTTATTTAGCGGAGCTTCCGATTTCTCGGTTAAAGGACAGGCTTTTCACGGAGGTGTCATGGCTAAAACAGTACTCTTTAGTGGCGGACAGATCGCTAATGGTGCTAAGGCTGTTCAATACAAAAATGAGGGAACCGGCTATATGATGCAGCTTCGCACCGATGAAGTGATTAAAGATATTATTTTAAGCTTTGATCAGCTGGAAATGCTGCGCTCGGCAGAAAAATTAATTGATGAGAGTGACAAGCGGCTGAACAAAGAATCCCAGAGAGTGACCAAAGCGATAGCAGCTGGCCTGGCTGTGCCCTATGACCGGGATAAAATCAAGCTGGCCACCCTGGAGCTGAAAGCTAAAAGAGCTGATATACACCGCAGCCAGGAACTGCTGGTTTTAAAAATTCAGCAGGCGACGGGAATGGATAAGATAGCCATTGAGACGTGTAAACATGAGGTAACGCCTGTTATTATAACAGATGCATTGACCACCGGCAACAGAAACGAGATTAAAGCCCTGGAGTCTTTTAAAGCCGCCTCTGAATACGCGGTAAAAAAAGAAAAAGGAAGCTTGCTGCCAACACTGGGTGCCTTTGGGGGGTATAGCTATAGCTCGCTATTTAATGGAGAGATCAGCACCCCGCTTACCATACTCAATACCACGGCCCGGCTGAAGACAAAAGAACTCACCTTCAACCCTACCTGGATGGTCGGTCTTGCCATGAACTGGGAGCTGTTTGGCGGATTTGAACGCAAACATAAAATTGAGCAGGCAAAGCTGAATGTACAGCAGATGGAAAATAAACTGGGCGATACGAAAGAGAAAATTGAGCTGCAGTTCAAAAAGAGTAAAATTGAATATGAGAGCGCATCGGAGCAGATCGAAATTGCCCGGCAAAGAGAGGCGGTCGCCAGAAATAACAATGAACTGGCTTCAAAACAATACCAGGCAGGATTAATTGGTGTAACTGAGCGGCTGACCGCTGAAACTGATCTTTATAAAGAGTCGCTGAATGAATTAGATGCCGTTATCAAACAAAGACAGGCCGCGCTGGATACCTATCAGGCAGCCGGTGTATTACACTCACTTATTTCAACGAAATAATTATGAAAAAAAGTAGCATTATTGTGGGGATCGCTTTAAGTGCTCTTTGCTGCAATACCCAACCGGAAATGTCACGAACGATACAGGGGAAAGTGGAGCGTGATGAAATCGCCGTTGTAGGAAAAGTGCCGGGCAGGATCGACCGGTTACTTGTCAGAGAGGGAGATCATGTAAAAAAGGGAGACACACTGGCCATACTGGATATTCCTGAAGTCGATGCAAAAAAAGCGCAGGCTAAAGGCGCATTAACCTCTGCTGAGGCGCAGTACGAGATGGCCGTCCGGGGGGCTACTGCCAACCAGTTAAAACAACTGAATGCCAAACGGGCTGCCTTGAGTGAACAGTATGAATTTGCGCGTAAATCGCTCCACCGGTTGGAGGGCCTGGTAAAGGACTCATTGATACCTCAGCAGCAGTATGATGAAGTCTCTGCCAAATACCAGGGCGCAAAGGCACAGATGGAAGCCGTTGATGCGCAGATTGCTGATGTGAAAAACGGCGTACGGATAGAACAGCAAATGATGGCCAGGGGGCAACAGGACCGGGCTTTAGGCGCCTTAAAAGAAGTGCAGGCAGCAGAAAAAGAACGATATATCCTGGCCCCGCAAAATATGCAGGTGGAAACTATTACGCTTAAACTGGGTGAACTGGCTCTTCCCGGATACACTTTATTCAAAGGAGTTCTTGACAGCAGCACTTATTTTCGCTTTACAATACCGGAAAGTAAAGTTGCGTCTTTTCAAAAAGGCAAGGAGGTTGTGATAAATGTGCCTTATCTGGGCAAAGAAATCAAAGGCACTATACGGCAGGTTAAGCCCATTGGGGCGTATGCGAATATTGCGACCGCCTACCCCGATTATGATCTACAGGACCCCCTTTATGAATTACTGATACGCCCTCAGGAGCCGGCGGCCGCTGTAAATATTCTTTCAAAATCTACAGTAACAATAAAAAAGTGACTTATGCGTACTTTCCTGGCGTTACTTAAAAGGGAATTTCGGTTGTTCTGGGGCAATAAAGTCCTGCGGCTTTTATTTTTTGGTGCTCCCCTTCTGTACGGCATTCTGATCGGCTATGTTTATAGCAAAGGAAAAGCGACTGATTTACCTGTAATTGTTGTTGATGAAGATCAAAGCTCGATGAGCGGGAAGATAGTGGAGATGATACAGGATAATGAAGTGTTGTCCATTGCTGCATTACGTTTTGACCAAACTCATCTTTCCCGGCTTATGATCGCCAAAAATGCCGCAGCTGTGGTGATCATTCCTAAAGGCTTTGAAACAGATGTACTCACTAAGCGATATCCCGAGGTGCGGACGATTGTCAATACGGCTAATATCCTGACGGCTAATTATGCGTCGGGAGCCCTGCAAGTGGTCTTGGGAACCCTGAAAGTGGGCACACAACTGGAGGCGCTCAGAAAGCAAGGTACTCCCGAAAATCTTTTGATGAGTCAGTATGAGCCTTTCCGGACGACTTTTATTAAAAAGAACAACCGGGCGACAAACTACATGTATTTTTTGTGGCCGGGCGTTCTGGCCACTGTACTCCAACAGGTATTGCTGCTGGGACTGGCTCTTTCCTTTGCCAGCGAATTTGAATCCGGTAGTTTCAGGGAACTGATAGGCAAAACCAGCTCCACCGTGCAGCTGTTATTGGTTAAAGTAGTTCCCTATCTGATCATGAGTTTTGCTATATGGCTGATGTATTGGTGGTTTACGTGGTGGTTTAATATCCCTTTCACTGAAAATTTAGGAAAGCTGACGCTTGTAGCCGGTGTTTTTGTGCTTTCAGTGAGCTTTATCGGAATTCTGGTCAGTATCTTAATTCCGGATCAGCTCAAGGCGACAGAAGTATTGATGGTCGTGGCCACTCCCAGTTTTATGATATCGGGATTTACCTGGCCTTTAAGCCAGATGCCGGTCTGGATTCAGTGGATCGCACAGATCATACCACTGACCCACTTTTTGCCGGCCTTTAGAATTTTGATTATCGAACAGGGTGATTTTGACTTAACCTATCCATATATCGGTAATATGCTGATTATTGCGGCTTTCGGCGCTGTGCTTAGTTTTATTGCTCTTTATCTCAAAAAAAGAAAACTATTGAAGCGGGAAGCTGTTGGCTCTTACGCCTGAAATACTATTTTTTGAAGACATAGTATTTGAGCAGCGGGAAGTTCCAGGCAAAACGTACGATCAGTCCTGTACTCAGGCGGCTGATAAATTTATTAATGCCTAGCTTATCAACAAATGCATAAGTGCCATACGTATTGAGCAGAAGAGACCCGCACCAGACGACAAGATAGCGTGCTACCTGATGGCTTTTTTTCTGCTCGAAGCTCTTAAAAGCGAAATTGCGGTTCATCAGGAAATTGATGACGCCGCCACAAATCACACCGGCGCTGGTAGAAATAACAATATTAAAATGGAAAACCACCGAACAGAGTGTAAATACGCCCAGATCTACAATAGTAGAGCTCAGCGAAGACAGCTCCGATTTCAGGAACTGCATCACAGAGACTTTCTTCTTTTCGTTGAGCTGTAGTATTTTTTTTGCCATAAATCTAGGATGCGTAAGTAATAATATTTAAGGTATTGGTATTGTTGATGGCGCGGATTAGTTGATCAGCAAAGCAGTTCCCTTAACGCTGCGAATGCAAAAAATGGCTGCACGCCCGGCAGATCCGTCATCTGCTGCGGCGGGGTGGCTATACGGCCCGGATCCACGTCCCAGCCTTTACCCTGAAGCCAGAGTGCCTGGCAGCCGATACTTGTTGCGGGTCGTATATCCTTGGTCAGCGAGTCGCCGATGGCTACACAGTTTTCAGGGGCGATTTTAAGGCTGTCACTGCCTAATTGCCAGATGGCCGGGTCCGGCTTTTTAACGCCTGCTACTGCTGACTCCGTGATGGTTTCAAACAGATCGAGGAGCCCAAAATCTTCCAGTACTGTAGGTAGATTGCCATAAAAATTAGAGACCATGCCCACCCGGTATTTTTGCTTCAGCCCTTCAATGATCAGGCGGTGCTGACGGCAGTTATCCAGGGCGATCTGATAGGCTTCATCAGCCACGGATTTTTGATCCCTGATCACGCAGGCAATGTTATGCTCTTTTAAAAAAGCTGCCTGAATGGCCAGCTTTTTTTCCAGCATGTCTAAAAAATTGTCTCCCTTTAAAATGACTTTTTCTGTGGCAAGTGTTCGCTCTGCGTGCGCAAATGCCTGACGGTAGAGTGCGGGGTCCAGATCCGGGTGACGCGCTTCCCATAAGGGATAAAGCACATGAACCCAGTGCTGGCCTCCGGTATCAATGGTGCCTCCAAAATCAAATAACAGGGCCTGTATCTTTTCTATATTCAACATGTTTTTCATCAGCGACTATTTATTGACCGCGGAAGCCGTTTTCAGCGTCTTTTTACAATAATTTTCCTGGCGGCTGATCAGGTAGAGCATGATCGGGTTCAGAATGAAGATATCAAAAAGAAAGTAGAGCCAGGGCTGGCCGATAAATAACCAGATAAAAAGAAAAATGACCCGGGTATTGAACTGAATGATATTGGTATATTTCATGAGCGGCTTATTGGCGACCAGAAAGCCGGCTCTTAACTCGGGCGTCATAAATGCGGGTTCTGTTCTAAGCTTATGCAGCAGTTTCTGCAACCATGGTGAAGCGCTTTCCTGGATCTTCGTGTAATTATGGTACGTTTTCATGGCAAAACGGCGGATCCCGGTAAAATCATTGATCTGGCTTTCCACTTCCTTGCTATTGTCAAACTCACTGCCGCTGTCGCCCTTAAGAAAGTACAGATAGAGATTGCGGTAATAATCGGCCATGGCCGATTGAATGACATGTGACAGCCCGGATACGACTGCCAGTATCCATACCCAGGGAGACCAGCCGGCATGTATAAGCCTGAGTGATAGCGCTATGGCGATGGCGCCAAACCAGAAGTCGCCGGCGATACCGTCCAGTATTCTGCCAAAGCGGCTTTTATTATCTGTCAGCCGGGCCAGCTGGCCATCTGCGCTGTCCAGAGAATTGGCAAATATGAGCAGCAGCATCCCGATGATATTTATCCAGATATTCTCCCAATAAAATAAGACGCCCGCCACGACACCGATATAAATGCTGGTAATGGTCACCGTATTGGGGGTGATATTTAATCTGGCACAAACCTTAGCTATGCGCAGACCGATGGGCCGGTAAAACCAGATATCAATCCTCTCTTCGGTATCGCGGGATTTAAGGGAAGCTGTGAACTCACTTTGCGACTGTTGATGATGTGGGTCTGCCTGCCGGTTCTGTTCTGTTTGTTCGCTCATTGTAAGTGGAAGGTATATCGTCTATAGTAATTGATTGTGCTGTTTTCTATTTTGCCCCGTGTGCCACTGCTGCCGTTGCCGGAAGTACTGCCAGCAGTTTGGCTACGATGGCCTTTGCGGCCGCCTCCCTGCAGGGCGCAAAACTGGGCCAGTCATTGAAATCGATGATGGCCATATTGCCTTTTTCATCTATGACGGCGTCGCCGCCATAGATCGGAACATCAGCCTTAAGAGCGGTTGTATCTGATATCTCTTTTAACTGCGCCCTGTTGAAGTCAAAATACCGGGTCTGCCCGTTGATCGCCTGAAATTCTTTGTATTTATAATGGCCCTTGTCATAGGGATAAAGCCAGTGAAAAAAATCTGTCCCATGTACGCCATAGAACTTAATGAGGTCTCCGGCCAGATGAGTAGAGACCACCACTTCTTCAATGGCTCTCTGCTTAAAGGATTGCATCAATTTTTGGGCGGTTGCCGGATCTTCGGCAAACACGACATCTTCTTTGATGATCGCATGAAAATCGCCTCTTTTCATCCACAGCCCGTGGCCCTGATCGAGTTTTTCCAGAACTGCCGGATCGTAACCTTCTGTGGACATAATGGCACTAGGGGCAGTTGGAATACCGTTTTCAAGGAGGATTCTGGTAATATTGGACCTGAAACAACGTTCAATACCACCAGGGCTGTTAATCATCCGGGTACTGTTGCCAGCATGGCCTTCAATCGCTTTCAATCTTGACAAAACTGCTGGATTTCGTGACATGGAAAAGATCAGCTGCGTGTCCTTAAAGGCCTCGGGACTATGGTCTGCTTTCAGAAACTCGGTTTCATGGAAGCTTTTCACGCCGATGCCGGTCGCTTCCAGCTGGTCCGCCACCATCTGAAAAATGGTGGCATCATTGTTAATGTGATTGGGTGAATGTTTAACCGCTCTTTTTATACCAATTACCTGCATGTAAATATTCTAATTCTTTAAATAGTAGTGGGCCGGATCAGTGCTTCTGCTAATGGAATATCCGTGACGTGATCGATATCAATGATCTTGCCTAAATCATATGCTTTAAGATATAATCCTTGGTCCAGGAGCGCCTGTTGATAATTACGCATCTTGCTGATACCTGCCTGCATCGCGGGCGCGGCTACAGCAAGTGCTTTTTTTCTGAGTAAATAGATACCCCCCGAGATCCATGGCTGACGCTTTATCGGTATACCTGTGAATCTGGTAATCCGCAAGTCCTCATCCGTATATACATGTAAGGGTTTGTCATCTTCGACAAAGGAAGTGACCGCCATCAGCCCGTCCAGTGCTGTATTGCGTAGAAAGGTCTCCACATATCCCTTAAAGGCTGCCTCCCGGAAAACTGGATCAATGGTGGAAATGCAGATCTCCGTTTTATGATGTGCTGCCATGGAGTCTGCAAGGGCATAAAAACTGTGAAATGAACTCGGTGTATCTTTATAAAGGATGGTAAGCGGGCAGCCTTTGACAAAGGGCAGCTCTTCAATAAAGGCGCCTATCTGTTTTTGCGTCGCATTTAATATGATATAAATAGCGGTGGCATCATTTTGCGTAAAGATCCGGATCAGCCGCTCGATCAGGGCCTCCCCGCCAACAGGGACCATTGGCTTAAACCCCTGGTAACCATCCGCTTTTAATCTGGACCCCGCTCCTGCTGCAATAATGCCATATACCATATCAGAAATTTGTGTGCAAAGATAAGCAGGGCGGTCTTTTTAACCTTATTTTTTCACGCATTTAGCAAAATTTATCGTTTAAACATCGTTTTGCATCGGTAAACGGTATTTTTTAGATAAAATGCTGATAACTACCAGTTAGAGACCTTCTTCCAGTGCCAGGATCTGTTCAAAAAGGGATTCATATTCTTTTTCCGCCTTTTCCAGCTGGCTTTTAACTTCCGCATAGCTTCTCTCGAGTTCACTGAATTTTGCGGCCTCTGCGTAAGTTTCCGGTCTTGACATATCCAGCTCAATGGCCGTCTGCTTTTCTTTTAGCGTATCGATCAGGGCTTCTGTTTTTTCCAGCTGTCGCTGATGCCGCTGCAAGGTCTTCTTCTGTTCCCTGTCCAGGGCGGGCTCCTGTATCTTGGCTTTAACCGGTGGCGCAGCGACCGCAGCGGCAGGTTCACTTGCACCGGCAGCCGGGGTTTTTTCCATTTGTTTTTGTCTTGCGGCCATCAGTTCCTTCCATTCCATATATTCTGTATAGCCTCCCTTGAATTCCTTGATCTGATGGTCGTCGATTTCCCAGATCTTATTGGCTGTCTTGGAAATAAAATAACGGTCATGGCTGACAAAGATCAGGCTTCCCTCGTATTTATTGAGTGCCGAGGCCAGCAGGTCCACAGAATGCATATCCAGGTGGTTGGTCGGCTCATCCAGCATCAGGAAATTGGATTTGCTGGCAATGACTTTTGCCAGGGCCACTCTTGCTTTTTCTCCTCCACTGAGGATCTTAATTTTCTTATCGATATCATCGCCGCCAAACATAAACCCTCCCAGAAGGCTTCTGAGCTCGAGTTCTGTTTTGCCACTGCCGCATAGCTGCATTTCTTCGATGATGGTATTGTCCAGATTGAGGCTTTCTAATTGATGCTGCGCGTAAAAGCTCTCTTCTACATTATGGCCCCAGATGCGTTCCCCTTCAAAAGTCTCCGTGTCAGCGATCATCCTTAAGAGTGTGGATTTACCTTTCCCGTTGGCGCCGATCAGTGCGATTTTATCACCCCTGTCGATCTCTGCTGAGGCGCCTTTCACAATGATTCTTTCCCCGAATGCCTTAGAAACATTTTTAAGGGTGACCAGGATCTTGCCAGGTTGCTTATCGATCTGGAAATTAATTCTAAGATTGGGCCTTTCCATTTCGACCTGTTCGATCCTGTCGATCTTGTCCAGCCTCTTCATGGCTGACTGTGCCTGGGCGGCTTTTGTCGCCTTGGCCCGGAAACGCTCAATAAAACGCTCCTGTTGCTTGATGTATTCCTGTTGGTTCTCATAGGCACGTTGCTGCATTTCTATGCGTAACTCTTTTTCCTTCTGATAATAGGCATAGTCTCCTGTATATATATGCAGTTGCTGCTGATAGAGTTCTACGATCTTATTGACCATTTTGTTGAGGAAGAACTGGTCATGCGATACAATGACCACACTTCCTTTGTAGCCGGAAAGGTATTTTTCCAGCCATTCAATGGAAGGCAGGTCTAGGTGGTTGGTGGGCTCATCCAGGAGCAGCACATCGGGTTGCTGCAGGATCATTTTGGCCAGCAGTACACGCATCCGCCATCCGCCGCTAAAGGTTTTATACGGCCGGTTCAGTTCTTCTGTGCTAAAACCCAGGCCATGCAGCACCTCTTCTGTCCGGTGCTGGATGGTGTAGCCATCCAGCACGTCCATCTCATGGAGATAATCTGTGTATTTTTCCAGCAGTTTTTCGTCTGAATTATTTTCCAGTATATGACCCAGGCGCTCGATTTCTTTCTCAACAAACCGGATCCTTTCAAAAGCGCCCATGGCCACTTCAAGGATGCTCTCCTGTGTGTCAAAGCTTAACAGGTCCTGATGCAGGTAGCCGATGGTCGTAGACTTGCCTCTCTCAACGCTGCCGCCGGAGGGTTGATACTGCCCTACCATGACCTTTAAAAGTGTGGATTTGCCGGTACCGTTGTAGCCGATCAGGCCGATTCTTTCCCCCGGATGAATATGCCAGGTGGCGTCCTGGACTATTGTACGGGCACCGAATTCGAATGTTACGTTATTAAATCCAACGAGCATAGCTGATTTTTTTGTGCTGCAAAAGTAAGCAATTTGCGGCGCTCAAAAAACCGGCTATGCATCTACTTCAGTATTCCGGTTAAAAGACTGTAAGAATAGTGGCTTATTTGCTGACCATGCCCAGCGGCAATACTGTTTTTCCGTAGGCGCCATTCAAAATCTCTGCCAGCGCGGTATAGATGGCACTGGCTCCGCAGATAATGCCTTCATAACCAGCAAATTTGTTAAGACCGGCATTACCGGTAAACTCTGCGGCAGACAACAGGAAAAATAAAATGGTCAGGGTGCCGAAGACGACCTGAAGCGCCCGGTTGTTTTTGAGTGTGGGAAAGAACATACCAAATGTGAAAAGCCCCCAGAGCAACAGATAGTATCCCATGGAGCCGGACATGTCCTCTGCCGGGTCCCACCATCCTATTTTGGGTAAGACCAGCAGACCCACCAGGGTCAGCCAGAAAAAACCATAGGAGATAAAAGCGGTGGTGCCAAAGGTATTGCCTTTCTTCCATTCCATAATACCTGCGATCACCTGCGCAATACCGCCATAGAAAATGCCCATGGCTAAAATCATACTGCTTAGCGGGATACAGCCAGCATTATGGATATTGAGTAAGACTGTCGTCATGCCGAAGCCCAGGAGTCCGAGTGGTGCAGGATTAGCCGTCTTGTCTACCTGAATGATTTGATTTTCCATTGATTTTTGGTTTAAAAATAATGGAGATTTTCTATATATAAAAAACTATACATAATAAACAATCCACATTTACCCCACATTTGGCGTTAGTTTTGACCTGTTCCGCCCGGCGTGCTTATTTCTCTCTCCCTCTGTTCAGCGGCAGGGTTTTGAGCCGCTGGAGTTTTTTATGGACCGGACAGTCCGCGTCGTGGGCTCCCGGCAGATAGCCGGTGCTCATTAAAAATTCACCTGTAATCTCTCCGCCGGTAAATTTAAAGGTCTTTTTAAAGAGCTTGACCCAGGCGTCTTTAGGCAGCGGATGCTGCAGATCCAGCCAGTTTTTAAAGGAGCCGTGTGTTTTTTGCAGCTGCCGGATCACCCCGGCATTATGAATGGCTGCCTGTATTTTGAGCCGGTTGCGAATAATGCCTTCATTGTTCAGCAGCCGCTCAATGTCTTTTTCTTTATATCCGGCTATTTTAGCGATGTTATAATTATGAAAGGCTTTCCTGAAGGCTTTTTCCTTTCTGAGGATAGTGGCCCAGGAGAGGCCGGCCTGGTTGATTTCCAAAATCAGCCTGCCGAACAGCTCGTTGTCGTCTTCGAGGGGGAAACCATAGTACTGGTCATGATATATCTTATGGATCAAATCCTTCGGTTCTTTAATGGTCTGTACAAAACTGCAATAGCTCATAGGAATCGCTTAAAATTTGCCTAAATGTAATGGAAATTTCTCGCATAGTTATTAACAGATAACACAATCATGAATTTTAGCAAACGTTTGTCCTGGCTGCATCTGATTCCGTGATTTTGGATTAACTTTACAGCTCACATTCACCCATCAAATTCCTTATTAATTATGAACATGGTTGACTCTTTTGAGAAAATCCCTGTAGAAATTTACAAAACACCAGACGAAGGTTCCCTGGCTGTCGCTGCGGAAATCGCTGATCTGATCCGTGCTAAAGCGGAAAAAAATGAAAAATGTGTACTGGGGCTGGCTACCGGCTCTACGCCCATCCAGCTCTACGCAGAATTGGTGCGCATGCATAAACAGCAAGGACTGAGCTTTAAAAACGTTGTTTCCTTCAATCTGGATGAGTACTATCCGATCAGCAGGGACTCTATCAACAGTTACTGGACCTTTATGCACCAGCATTTATTTGACCATGTAGATATAGATCCGGCAAATATCCATATGCCTAATGGCGAACTGGCCAAAGCCGATGTACGCCAGGCCTGTGAAGATTATGAAAACCAGATTGATGCCGCAGGTGGCATTGACCTGCAGCTACTGGGCCTTGGCCATAATGGTCATATTGGTTTTAATGAACCTGGTTCCAGCCTCTTTTCGAAGACCAGGTTACTCATCCTGGATAATAATACGCGTATTGCCAATTGCAGGGATTTTGTAAACTTATCTAAGGTACCCAGGCTGGCCATTACAATGGGGCTGGGCACCATTATGAAGTCCAAGAGAATTGTTTTAATGGCCTGGGGTAATAAAGCACCCACAGTGGTTACCGCGGTGGAAGGCCCTGTTACCGATCAGGTGCCGGCCAGTTACCTGCAGATGCATAATAACTGCACTTTTGTCATCGATGAATTAGCCGCAACGGAACTTACGCGCTTTAAATCTCCCTGGCTATGCGGCAATGTGGAGTGGACAGATGCGCTTGTGCGCAGAGCCGTTGTCGATATGGCTTTGAAGATCGATAAACCGATCCTGAGCCTGACCAATAATGATTACAATGAAAATGGTTTAAGTGACTTGCTGGCTGATAACGGGGATGCCTATGAGATCAACCTGCAGGTATTCTATATGCTGCGTGATTCCATCACTGGCTGGCCTGGAGGAAAGCCAGGAGAACCCAGGGCGAATCATCCTGAGCGTTCTACGCCTTATCCTAAAACCTGTCTAATCTTCTCTCCGCACCCTGATGATGATATTATTTCCATGGGTGGCACTTTCATGCGCCTGCATGACCAGGGACATAATGTACATGTAGCTTATCAGACCAGCGGCAATATTGCCGTGACAGATGAGTTCGTAACCCGCTTTCTGGATTTTGCGGTAGGCTTTGACCAGCTGACGCGCCAGGATGCCTCTACCAGTAATAAGATCCTGAAAGAAGCCCAGGATTTTATTGCCACCAAGAAACCTAATGATATGGATACCGAGATCATTCGTTCCGTCAAGGGGCTGATCCGCCGCTGTGAAGCGAAAGCCACCTCTAAATATGTGGGCTTAAATGACGACCAGATCCATTTTATGAATCTGCCTTTCTATGAGACAGGCACCATTGAGAAAAAACCTATGGGTGAGGATGATATTAAGGTAACCATGGAGCTGCTGAGAAAGATCCAGCCCCAACAGGTGTATTGCGCCGGTGACCTGGCAGATCCGCATGGCACGCACAAGGTTTGCCTGGATATCATCTTTGAAAGTATGAGAAGACTAAAAGCGGCAGGTGACGCCTGGGTGAAAGACTGCTGGGTGTGGCTGTATAAAGGTGCATGGCAGGAATGGGATATTGCAGAAATCGAAATGGCGATCCCTATGAGTCCGGATCAGGTGAAAAAGAAACGCTATGGTATCTTTATCCACCAGTCTCAAAAAGACTCTGTTCCTTTCCAGGGAACAGATAGCCGTGAGTTCTGGCAGAGGGCGGAGGAGCGCAATGCGAATACCGCCAGCCTCTATGCGCAACTGGGACTGACGCAGTATGCGGCCATGGAGGCTTTTGTGCGCTGGCATTTTTAATTTTATTGAAGGATGCACTTACAGGCAACGGGGTCAACAGGCTTATTGTCTGGTAATAATAAAAGACACTTCTTTATGCGGAATAAGGAAGTGTCTTTTGCTTTTAGCCGTTGTGTTGCCGGGTTAATTTTCGTTTTGAAAGCCCAATGATTTTAAAAAACGATGCTGTATGATGCTGGACGCTGATCAGCTGCCGGCAAGCTTTTTGGCTGATTTTCTGAAACTGTAGAGCAGGTAAAATAATGCGGGCAAAATAAATATACTGCCGATAAGTAATGCCCAGCCCAGAGACTCCATTGTTCTGGCTTCACCATGGTGTTCCATCAGTGACAAGTAATTGCCTCCCTTCAGCAAAACGATCTTCGGAAAATGCACATAGGTAACGGAAAGTAAGATCATGGTCACCTGAAAGCCGGCGAGCAGCGGAAGTATTTTGACTTTACCCTTACCGAGTAAATACCAGAGCAGCACCAGTGATAATGAGGCCAATAAAATACTCAGCCTGCCGACCCAGTTGCCGAAGATCCAGCTGGTAAGTGGAATGTCTTCATACCGGGCAGCGATGAAAACCAGGGCACCCGCGACAAACGCCGCAATATTGGACGTCTTTGCTTTTGCAATAAAACGCCTTTTGTCTTTTTCTCCTGTGGCTTCTCCTATCAAAAATACCGCTGCCAGAAAGGCGCAGATCGCCACTGTGAAACATCCTACGGCAATGGTAAACCAATCCAGCCAGTTAAATATATAGCCCTCCAGAAAGTTTTCCGGCGTTGTGTCAATTTTGCCTGATACGGCGCTGCCGGCTATAATACCTAAAAATAGCGGGGTTATAAGAGAGGACCAGGTAAATATTTTACTATACAGCTGTTGCATGTCATCCACTACCGCATCATAATGCCTGAATGCAAATGCGGTGCCTCTGGCAATAATGCCCAGCAACATTATTATAAGCGGGATATGCAGCGCTGTAGACATCGTAGCATAGATCGCCGGGAAACCGACAAACAGGATCACAATGGCAATTATTAACCACATATGATTCGCCTCCCAGATAGGCCCTATGGCCCGGTACATGGTGCGCCTCGTCCGGCTCTTATTGCGCGTGCGGGTAAAAAGTTCCAGAATACCCGCGCCGAAGTCTGCGCCACCGAAAAGCAGATAGAACCAAAGAGAGACCCACAAGAAAGAAACGACTACGTATAGCATTGCCTGGGTTTTTAAGAGTTGGTGTACAGTGGTGTATCATATAATTTATCGACCATCTTGATCTGCCTGTATAGCATAAATATGACGACAAAGGACAGTGAAAGATAGACGGCCGTGAATATATAAAACGTATAGGGAATGCCCGGCATGGGGGTTACGGCCTCTGAGGTTTTCATGATGCCATAAATGATCCAGGGTTGTCTGCCGACCTCAGTTACCGTCCAGCCCGCTTCTACGGCAATAAAACCCAGCGGGGTGGCAAGTATAAAAAGCTTAAGCAGCCACTTTTTTTTCTGCCAGCTTTTCTTTTTTAAAATAATGACCAGATACAGTAGGGCGATCAGTAACATAAACATACCGAGTGCGACCATGAGCTGAAAAGAAATATGCGTAATCAGTAAGGGAGGATGCTGGTCTTCCGGGATCTGATCATAACCTTTAACAGTGGCATTAAAATCGCCGTATGCCATATAGCTTAACATGCCGGGAAGTTTTATGGCATAATTTACCTGTCCGGAAACGCTGTCCGGAATACCGCCAATAATCAGGGGAGCAGACGTTTCTGTTTTTAAAACAGCTTCCATCGCAGCCAGTTTTGCAGGCTGCAGCCGGGCGACATTTTTAGCAGATATATCTCCGCTTAAAGGTTGGAGTATGGCCGCAACACAGGCAAATATAGCTGCGATCCTAAAGGCCCCGGCATGGAACGAGACGTTCTTTTTGCGGTAGATCATCAGGGCGTGAACGCCGGCTACTGCAAAACCTGTTGCAGCAAAGGCGGCTATGCACATATGTAATGCCTGTGAGAACCAGGCATCGTTAAACATGGCCTTTATGGGATCGATATTCAGATAAGCGCCGTTGATAAAATCAAATCCCTTTGGGTTATTCATCCAGGCATTGGCTGCTACGACCAGTATACCGGAAAGCAGTCCGCTGACACCCACCACTACGCCCGTTGCCCAGTGGAACCACTTATTAAACTTATCCCAGCCGTACAGGTAGAAACCAAGCGCAATGGCTTCTACGAAAAAGGCCGTTCCTTCAAGAGAAAAAGGCATCCCGAAGATGGGGCCCGCGTGTTCCATGAAAGCTGGCCATAAAAGGCCCAGTTCAAAGGACAACACGGTTCCGGAAACAGCGCCGGTTGCAAAGAATATGGCGACGCCTTTGCTCCAGGCACGTGTGATGTTTTTATAAAGCACATTCCCTGTTTTCAGGTAAATAAAATGGGATACGGCCATAAAAAAAGGCATTACCATGCCTATACAAGAAAAAATAATATGGAAGCCAAGCGATAAGGCCATTTGGGAGCGGGCGGCAATAAAATTATCCATGGGCGGAAGTTTTTATGATTGAATCCGGAGCCGGGACAAAGCTAACGATTTTGTTTCTAACGTTTGTTTTATAGCGGCAAGACTTTTAGAATTGGATGCGGTATCGCACTGACTACGCTCGCTTCCGCCCAAAAGAAAGGTCCGTGGTAGAAACCACAGACCGTCTTCGATTGCTTGCCATATGAAAAAAAGGTAAACTGATTATTTTAAAACCTATATGAGGGAAATCAGTATCAAATATTTTTATTATTCCGAATAATCTGTCTTCACAAATTAATGTTCTCGTTTTTCGTAAAATTTTGACGGAACATCGACCAAAAAGTTTAATGGAGTTTGATCTTTTTTTGAAGTTTTCTGCCTTTTTGGAGTTTTTTTAACGTTTTGCGTTATCTCCTTAGCTTTACTCACTGCTTATTTCAAATCTGGTTTTATTTTTCCGGGATTATGATAACAACAATCACTTCATTTTCTGCGCTGTATATCCGCTTAAAACCGCTCCTCACCACTTTTGTGGCACAAAGATAAGCCGGGAATTGTTAGTAAAAAACTAACAATATGTAAAACTTAATCAAAAAGTAATTTTACGCGAGAGGCCCCGTTACAGGGATCTTTTCGGGTATACTTTAAGTGCTTTTTCCAGACAATTCATGGCCTTTTCTATTTCCTGTACATTTAAAACATAGGCCAGCCGTACCTCATTTTTCCCCAAACCAGGTGTGGCATAGAAGCCAGGCGCTGGTGCCATCATAAGTGTTTGGTTCTCAAAGGAGAACTCTTCGAGTAACCATTTGCAGAAATCCTCCGCATCGTCCACAGGCAAGCTGGCCATTGCATAGAATGCGCCGCCCGGGTTAGGGCAAAATACGCCTTCCATCGCATTTAAGCGGCTGACCAGCGCGTCTCTTCTGTTCTTGTATTCAGCCCGGGTGCCGTCAAAATAGTCCGCAGGAAGTTCAGTGGCTGCCTCTCCCAGGATCTGTGCAAATCCCGGAGGGCTCAGCCTTGCCTGCGCGAACTTCAGCACCGTCTCCATGACCGCTTTATTTTTGGTGACCAGCGCGCCCATGCGGGCCCCACAGGCACTGTAGCGTTTACTGATGGTGTCAGTTAATATGACATTATTTTCCGCATCTTTGAGTGTCATGGCACTGATGTGTTTGCCGCCATAGCAAAATTCCCGGTACGCCTCATCTGCGATTAAATAGAGGTTATATTTAAGGATAATATCCTTTAATGTTTCCATTTCGTCTGCGCTGTAAAGATAACCGGTGGGATTGTTGGGGTTGCAAAGTACAATGCCCCTGGTTTTGCCGGTAATCAGTTTTTCAAAATCACTCACCGGCGGCAGCGCGAACCCATCCTGGATACTGGAGGGGACCGGGACAACAGTTACCCCCGCCTCGATTGCGAAACCATTGTAATTGGCATAGAAAGGTTCAGGTATAATAACTTCGTCACCAGGGTTCAAACAGGCCAGAAAGCTGAAAAAGATCGCTTCAGACCCGCCCGTTGTAATTAAGATCTCTTCATGGGTAACATCAATGCCGATGCTGTTATAATAGCCTGCCAGTTTCCTGCGGTAGGACTCATTACCTGCACTGTGGCTGTATTCCAGGACCCGCATGTGATTATGACGTACAGCGTCCATCGCGGCAGGCGGAGTTTCAATATCGGGCTGGCCGATATTGAGATGGTACACATGAATGCCGTTTTGTTTAGCTTTTTCAGCGAAAGGAACGAGTTTGCGTATAGGAGAAGCCGGCATCTGAATGCCTCTTTGGCTTATAGATAAACTACACATAATTTATATGAATTCAATGAGTTGTTATTAATTGACAGGGCCGCACACCAGGGGTTGTTTCGCCTGCGGGGCAAAGGTACTATAAAAACTACCTGTCATTTGTTTTTTTTGGGAAATAGTTTGGGCGCAAGCAGCTGGTTAATCCAGCCCAAGACGTTGTTCTATCAGGTATTTATTACGGTCCGCACCGTTTCTGGCTATCAGTTCTCCGATAAAGCCCGCTAAAAAGAGCTGCATACCGATGATCATAGCCGTCAGGGCAATGAAGAACAGCGGACTATTGGTCAGGCCCTGGAAAGGGTGAATGAATTTATTGATAACAAGCGCAATACTGATCAGAAAGCCGATGAAAAAACACAGACTGCCGTATAACCCGAAAAAATGCATGGGCCGTTTGCCGAAGCGACTGATAAAAGAGATCGTGCCCAGGTCTAAAAACCCATTCACAAATCTTTCCAGTCCGAACTTGGTAACGCCAAATTTACGTGCGCGGTGTTCTACCACTTTCTCGCCTATCTTTCTGAAACCGGCCCATTTTGCCAGTACAGGTATATAGCGGTGCATCTCTCCATAGACCTCAATGCTTTTAATCACTTTCTTTCTGTAAGCCTTGAGGCCACAGTTAAAGTCATGGAGCTTAATGCCGGAACTGGCTCTGGCAGCTGCATTAAATAATTTGGATGGCAGGTTTTTTGTGAATTTATTATCAAAGCGTTTTTTCTTCCAGCCACTGATCAGGTCGTACCCGTCCGCCTGGATCATTTTATACAGTTCAGGGATTTCGTCGGGGCTGTCCTGTAAGTCTGCGTCCATGGTGATGACGACCTCTCCTACTGCAGCCTTGAAGCCTTCATTGAGTGCTGCCGACTTACCGTAATTACGCTGAAATTTTATCCCTTTGAAATTCGTATTGATTCTGGCGATAGATTCAATAACAGACCAGCTATTATCGGTACTGCCATCATCTACCATAATTACTTCATAGGTGAAATTATTTTCCTTCATGACCCTGGTAATCCAGTCTGCGAGTTCCGGCAGCGATTCATCTTCATTAAATAAGGGGACAATTACGGATATATTTATCATAAAACACTTATACTTTCTGTCTGTGAGGGGCCTCTCAAAAAGGCCAGCTGTCATTAAAAATTATTGCTGGAACGGAGAACTGTTTGCGGGAATTTTTTTCGAAAATGCCGCGCCGAGCAGCGATCCGATCAGGCCGAAAAAGGCATAGTAAAGAATGGTGCCACCGATCATAAATGTCATAAAATATTTTTTGGTGAATTCCATTCCTTTATTAAAATCCGCTTCGCTGGCGCCTTTTTTTAATGCCGCGGCCCTTATCGCCTGCATGAGCTTCTCCTGGGTATCCGGGAAAATAACTTTAAAACTGAGGATCATCCATAAGAGCATGATCAGCGTTACGATCGCCGATATCTTGAATCCATGTGCAAAGAGGTTGCCAAAAGTGACCTGGCCACTGTGTTGTTTACTATACAGCATAGTGACATAGATCAGAGCAATAACAAAAAAACCAAATCCTACCCATACGATTTTCGAATTTTCGTTTAGGCCGGTAAAATGAAAAATAAGGTCTAAAACGATCAAAATAAGGGCGATGACGATTCCTTTTTCCCACAGTGTATTTTTTTTGTCTTCCATTATGACTGTTTTTAATTTTTATGGACTTGTGTACCAGAAACAGTGGCCAGCACCTTGCCTTTAAACTGTTTATCAAAATAAGGGCTATTGTCAGCCTTGCTTTTATTGTCTGCTTTGGTAAAAGTACTGCTTTTACCCGGATGGAAAATGGTTAAATCCGCTGTTTCTCCTGTTTTCAAGCTCAGTTCCGGCAATCCAAAGACGGACCTCGCCTTCAGACTTAAAAGTTCTGTGATCCTTTCGGGGCTTAATTCAGGAAGGGCATGCGTCAGCACGCTGTAGGTAGTCTGCAGGCCTATCATGCCGTTTTTTGCATATTCAAATTCACGAACCTTGTCATCAAAATGTTGTGGAAAATGCTGTGTAGCGATAAGGTCGATACTCCCGTTTTTGACACCTTCCCTCAAGGCTTCTCTGTCCGCTTTTGTTCTGAGCGGCGGATTAAGCTTAAGATTGGTGTCATAATCCTTCAGGTCTTCATCTGTGAAAAGTAAATGATGAGGGGTGACACTGCAGGTGATGCTCAGCCCTTCTTTTTTTGCTGCGGCGATCAGCTCCACTGATTTTGCGGCAGAAATGCCGGTAAAATGCAATTTACTTTCTGTATAACGGACCAGTTCAATATCTCTTTGTATCATCAGTTCTTCAGCAATTGCAGGAAGGCCGGGCAGCCCCAGCCTTGTCGAGACCAATCCTTCATTGATCAGCCCAAAAGTGCCGATACTTTTATCAAAAGGCATCTGTATCAATACGCCGTCATTGGCCCTGACATACTGCAGTGCTTTAAGTAATAAGCCGGCAGATTGCAGGGGGGCCTTGCCGTCAGAATAAGCCACTGCGCCGCTGGCTCCCATATCGTACATCTCAGAAAGCTCTTTGCCTTCCAGGTTCTTAGAGATCGCACCGATCGGATATAATTTAACGGGAAGTCTGGCGGATTTTTCAATAATATAACTGACCTGCGATTTATTATCTACTACCGGCAGCGTGGAAGGCAGCAGAAATACGTGTGTAAAACCACCGGCAAAGGCGGCTGAGGCTCCCGAAGACAGCTCTTCTTTAAACTCGTAGCCGGGGTCAGCAAAATCAGAGAAAATTTCTACCCATCCCGGACTTGCATAACCGCCCTCAGCATCCAGTATTTCGACTGTTTCATTGTCATTTAAGGAGATTTCCTGCGCGATCTGGCTGATTTTACCTTCCCGGATTAAGATATCACCCCGGGAAAGATCTCTATATACATTTTCAGGAAAATTCAGGTTCTTGATGAGGATGTCCATAACTGCAAGTAGAAATTTAACGCAATATACATGCTAATTTGAGAATATAAAGGCATAAAAAAGCCATCGCAGGTGTTTTGATGGCTTTTTTTGAATAATATTTAATTTTCGGATCATCAGATCAGTTCTTTTAATTGCTCAATGACCTGATCTACTTCCTCCAGGGTGTTATACTTGGAAAAAGAAAAACGGACCGGAACGATCTTTTTGTCCGGATAGAGTGCAGAAATGACATGAGAACCGACACTGGCGCCGCTGGAACAGGCGCTGCCGCCTGAAACACAGATATTATGGATGTCCAGATTAAAAAGTAACATTTCTGATTTTTCTGTTTCCGGAAAGCCGACATTCAGGACGGTATACAGACATTTACCTGCCGAATCCCCATTGAACTGTACGGCTTCAAACTCCTGGCGCAGGCGTTCTGCCATATGATCTTTTAAGGCCTGAATATGTTTGCTTTCCGCTTCCAGGTTTTCCATGGCCATTTCCAGGGCCTTGGCAAACCCCACAATACCATAAATGTTTTCTGTGCCGGCGCGCATATTACGCTCCTGCGCACCGCCTTCGATAAGAGGATGGATTTTAATGGATTCATTTATATACAGCACGCCTACGCCTTTGGGCCCGTGAAATTTATGGCCCGCTGCACTGATAAAGTGTACGTGGAATTTTTTCAAATCCAGCGGGTAGTGCCCCACGGTCTGAACCGTATCACAATGAAATAAAGCCCCGTATTTTTCCGAGAGCTGACCTACCGCTTCAACATCCAGCAGGTTGCCGATTTCATTATTGGCATGCATAAGGGTAATCAGGGTCTTTTCAGTACTGGCGGCCAGCCTGGCTTCCAGGTCGGCCAGATCAATATGGCCGTCCGTCAATATATGCACATACTCCAGGGTTACTTCTCCCCTTTTCTGAAAAGCCTCTGTACAGTGCATGGTCGCATGATGCTCCAGCGGAGAGGTAATGATCCTGGTACAACCAAGGTCCCTGATGGAAGCCGTAATGGCGGTATTCGTACTTTCTGTACCTCCGCTGGTAAAAAAGATTTCAGCCGGATGTACGCCAAGTATCCTGGCGACCGATTTACGGGCATTTTCTACTGCCAGCCTTGTTTCACGGCCATAACTGTAAATGGAGGATGGGTTACCGAAATGAGTGGTCAGATAAGGCAACATAGCCTCCAGGACCTCCTTATCCAGGGCGGTGGTGGCTGCATTATCAAAGTAGATACGCTTCTGCATTTTCTTTCTTAGTATTTAATCATTGTTTTAATTAAAAAGCGCACAATTTAATTGTACGCTTTTTAATTAAATTATTGCAAAGATACTGGCTATTAGTATATAAAATAGCCATAATTTTAAGAGCAGGCCTGATAGCCCGGCACGCGCCCTTAAAACAGGAACTACATTACATAGCTTCTTTAATATCCTGCATGATGCGTTTAGCAATATTTTCCGCTGTTGTGGGAGAAGAGCTTTCGGCATAAATCCGCACGATCGGCTCCGTATTGCTTGTCCTGAGATGAACCCAGTCTTTATCAAATTCTATTTTCAGCCCGTCTTCCTGATTGATGGGATTGTTCTTGTATTTGGTTTTGATCTGGTCGAAAATACGGGATACATCAATGCCGTTTTCCAGCTCGATTTTATTTTTAGAGATAAAATAATTCGGATACTGAATGCGCAGCTGGTGTACACTCTTGCGTTCAGTCATCATCGACAGGAATAGTGCAATGCCAATTAAAGCGTCTCTGCCATAATGAAGATCCGGCATAATAACGCCTCCGTTACCTTCGCCGCCGATAACCGCATTCACCTCTTTCATCTTTTTAACCACGTTGACTTCTCCTACGGCACTGGCATAATAGGATCCGCCCGCTTTTTCGGTTACGTCACGCAGGGCCCTGGTAGAGGACATATTGCTTACCGTATTGCCTTTTTTATGTTGTAAAACATAATCGGCGATTGCTACCAGTGTGTATTCCTCACCAAACAAAGATCCGTCTTCGCTGACGAAGCAAAGCCGGTCAACATCCGGATCTACAGCGATCCCTAAGTCTGCTTTCTGCTGCTTCACTTCATTTCTGAGACTATTGAGGTGCTCAGGTAAGGGTTCCGGGTTGTGGGCAAATTTACCATTGACTTCTTCATTCAGGATAAAGATATCCGTTTCATTTACACCCAGTGCTTTCAGGAGCTCGGGCACTGCAATCGCGCCGGTGCTGTTGATTGCATCCACGACGATCCTGAAGCCTTTTTGCTTGATGGCATCGGGTTTTACTAAAGGATGTTTGGTAATGACATCAATATGTTTGGCCAGTACGGTTTCGTTGATCGCATAGCTTCCCAGTTTATCGACGCCGACAAAATTAAAATCATCTTTTTCAACCATTTCCAAAATGGCGGCGCCGTCAGCGCCGCTGATAAACTCTCCATCTTGGTTGAGGAGTTTAAGGGCATTCCATTCTTTAGGATTATGGCTGGCAGTCAGGATAATACCACCTGCAGCATCTTCAAATTTAACGGCCATCTCAACGGTGGGTGTTGTACTTAAACCAACATCAATCACATCCAGGCCGACGGCGTTCAGGGTAGATACTACCAGACGCTGCACCATCTCTCCACTAATCCTGCCATCTCTTCCTACGACGATTTTGCTATTGGTCTCATTGTTTTGCTTGATCCATGTTCCATAGGCTGCTGCAAATTTTACGACATCTAAAGGGCTCAAGGTCTCTCCGGGTTTTCCGCCTATCGTTCCGCGGATCCCTGAAATACTTTTAATTAAGGGCATAATGCTTTGTTGAAATTGTAAGTTGATCTATAATAGGTGTACAAACGTAGGTCCAAAATTAGCTTCCATTTTCTTGTGAGAAATCACTCATCAGTTTTTAACCTGAAACTTGCCGCTTTCCAAAATGGCGCCGCCGGCGCTTCTAAGCTGATAAACATATAACCCGCGGTAATATTTGTCCAGGGTGATTTTCTGAACCGAACCGGTTATCGCCAGCTCGTCCATTTTCTTTCCCGTGAAGCTGAAGACAAAAAGTCTGGCGTCTTTGGGAACGGATTTATCAAACTTAAAATTAATATAGGAAATCGCTGGATTAGGATAGCAGGTAATGTGCTTTTCCGCATTGCCGTTATCATTCAAATCCATGTTAAAAGGGTCAGTTGTATTTGTCGGGGTCAGATAGCTCAGGTGGTTCAGGCGTTTGGAAAGACCGGCTGCGACCGCACTGTTCACAGAACCGCTGATCAGACACAACAAGACCGTCACTATAGCCAGCATAACGGTGGCGCATGGTCGAACCAGTCTGGTGAAGGGTTGCCTTACTTTGTTGCGTAAAATTTTATCCATTCCCTAAATTGTTAAGCAAAGTTAATACATTTTGTGCCAATTTAGCTGTTGCAAGGGTTAATTATTGCTAAAATCCCCCTATATGCCCTCAAAGTCCCGCAGGCGGCTTTGCGCCCTGGATAATTCCGACTGCAGGTGCTCCATCCTGTGCAGCAGGTGAGCGATGGCGTCTAGTCCCTCCATATTGATATTCAAGTCATAATGCAGATGGATCCACCTTTCCACTTCTTTGATCCGGTCTACCTGAATTGAAGGTGTCTGTTCCACCTGGACCAGGGTGATCAGCCCGTAATCCTGCAGCAGTTCGAAAAAATGCGTATCGGTCTGGTAGTGTGTACACAGACGTGTGACAGGTATCGTGTCGGTAGGGTTATTTGTTTCCATGAGGGTTAATTTTAGAAAGTTGAGTGAATAGGTCTTTTTCCTCGTCCGTCAGCTTTGTCGGTAGCTGGACCTGATAGGTAATATACAGATCGCCGAAGCTGTCCTCTTTTTTATAGACCGCAAACCCTTTGCCACTTAGCTTCACTTTGGTGCCGTTTTGGGTTTCCGGTTTGACTTTTAACCTGACTTGTCCATCGATGGTGTCTATTAATACCTCGCCTCCTAATATCGCAGTATACAGGGGGATCTGCTGGGTGGCATACAGGTCATTGCCTCTTCTTTGAAAATGCGTATCGGGATGGATTCTGAATGTAATATAGAGATCGCCTGCGGGGCCGCCGTTTATACCCGGGCTGCCATGGCCTTTAAGGCGGATTACCTGTCCGTCTTCCACCCCTGCAGGAATGGTAATGCGGATATTTTTGCCGTTAACGGTAAAGACCTGTTTGTGTGTCTGGTAAGCCTGTTTCAGGTTGAGGGGAAATTCTGCCTGAATATCCTGGCCCCTGAATCCTCTTTGCCTGGAACCGCGGGCATGACCCCCACCGGCGCCTCCCCCGCCAAACATGGAAGAGAAAAAATCTGAAAAATCGTAATCATCAAAGCCTGCCCCCTGGCCTTCGTTGAATCCTCCGCTACTGAAGCCCCCAGCCTGGGCGCCCCCAGTTTGACGGGCTTTTTCATAGGCCTCACTTTGTTTCCAGTTCTTGCCGTATTGATCGTATTTTTTTCGTTTTTCCGGATCACTGAGTACTTCGTGCGCCTCATTGATCTGCTGAAATTTCTTTTTGGCTGCTTCATCATCCGGGTTCAGGTCTGGATGATATTTTCTGGCCAGCTTGCGGTAGGCTTTTTTTATATCCTCCGGGGAGGCGGTCTTATCCAGCCCCAGCTCTTTATAATAGTCGATATACTCCATATGTAAAATCTACAGGGTTTGCGGGTAAAGGTTTATCTGTAACAATCTGAAAGCTATGGTCGCTATGCAAATTGCTGGTCTAAGTTAGTATAATCAGGGATAAAGACCTAAGCGGAACCGTCAAAAAAAAGATAATTAGAATGCAGCTTTGGGAATCTAGGCCCCCTCCATAAAAAAACGGGAGGTTCAGTCCTTTAAAAGACTGAACCTCCCGTTATGAATATTTTGAAAAGACTTCGCCTAGCTATACATTTCTGTTCTCAGCTCTTTTACACGGCTGTCCTGCAGGTACTCATCGAAGGTCATCAACCGGTCAATGATACCTTTGGGTGTTAATTCAATCACTCTGTTGGCCACCGTTTCCATAAAGGTGTGGTCATGGGAAGTGAGTAAGACAACGCCCGGGAAATTAATACAGCTTTCATTGAAACTCTGGATGCTTTCCAGGTCCAGATGGTTGGTAGGCTGGTCCAGTACGATGACGTTTGGATTTTGAAGCATCATGCGCGATACCATGCACCTTACTTTTTCTCCCCCGCTCAGCACATCGGTCTTTTTGAGGATATCGTCGCCGGCGAAAAGCATTTTACCAAAGAAGCCCCTTAAGAAAGGTTCGTCGGCTTCGGTGACATGCGGCGGTACATATTGGCGTAGCCAGTCCAGTAAGGGTAATCCCTTTTCAAAGTACTTACCGTTTTCAATAGGCAGATAGGCTTTGGTAATGGTGGTTCCCCACTGGAACTGACCACTATCGGCCGTGGCCTCCTCGTTGATGATATCGAAGAAAGCAGAGACCGCCATGGGGTCTTTACTTAAAAAGGCGATCTTTTCTCCTTTTTTAATATCAAAAGTCACTTTGTCAAATAAGGTACGCCCTTCCACTGATTTTTTCAGGTTTTCCACATGAAGGATCTCATTGCCCACTTCTCTGAGCGGCTGGAAAATAATACCCGGATATTTTCTGTTGGAAGGCTCGATTTCTTCAATTGTTAATTTTTCCAGGGCTTTCTTTCTGGAAGTCGCTTGTTTGGACTTGGACGCGTTGGCGCTAAAACGGGCAATGAAGTCCAGTAGGTCCTTACGCTTGTCTTCCATTTTTTTGTTCTTATCAGCAATCTGGCGGGCCATCAGCTGAGAACTTTCGTACCAGAATGAATAGTTACCGGTGTAGACCTTGATCTTTTGTCTATCGACATCGGCCACATGGGTACAGACTGCGTCCAGGAAGTGACGGTCATGTGAGACGACCAGAACGATATTCTGATAATCAGCTAAAAAGTTTTCCAGCCACCCAATGGTTTCAATGTCCAGGCCGTTGGTCGGCTCATCCAGAAGCAGGATGTCCGGGTTGCCAAATAAGGCCTGCGCGAGCAATACGCGGACTTTCATATTGGAAGGAATATCACGCATATACATCTGGTGCATATCGTCTTTGATGCCCAGGGAGCTTAAAAAGTTGGCGGCGTTACTTTCTGATTCGTAACCGCCCATTTCTCCGAACTCCGCTTCCAGTTCACCGGCTTTCATATAATCATCCTCGGTGGCATCCAGATCTGCATATATAGCGTCTTTTTTGTGCATAATGTCCCACATTTTTTTATGGCCCATCAGCACTGTGTTCAGAACCGTCTCATTATCAAATTCAAACTGGTTCTGTTTTAAGAAAGAAAGCCTTTCACCGGGTGTGACCTCTACCTGGCCTTTATTAGGTTCGATCTCGCCGCTAAGGATCTTAAGGAAGGTGGACTTACCGGCGCCGTTGGCGCCGATTACACCATAACAGTTACCCTTTATAAAATTAATATTTACTTCGTCAAAAAGAACCCTTTTGCCATAGGCCAGGGTGATATTTCTTGCGCTAATCATGCCGTTTTTCCTTATAATTTTTGAGCGGCAAAGGTACTAAGAATTACCCAAAGCTAAAAATGCGCGCTTTATCTTTTCGTGAAATCAAAGTTGCAGATTTTTTCGGCGCGTTATTATTGTCGACAAGTTTTGTTAGATTTGCGAGAATAGACTTTTTACCATCATTTAACCAATCAATGAGCCGTCACCAATTCTCAAATAGTTTTTTGCGTAGCCGGGACCGTGTAAGCCCTGTAGCAGTATGCGCTGTTTTTGCGCTGAGTCTGTCGCTTTTCGCCTGTAAAGACAGGGGTAATCAGCAAAATAAAAACAATTCATTAACAAATAAAACAGCGGCCGCTTCCCATCCGGCTTTAAATGGAAAGATGCCGCTTGACTGTACCCTTTGCAAGGAACCCTCCAGAGCGGGACTATTAATGGGCGCTACGGGTACCGGCACAGACAGCGCGGGTGCTGCAAATACGGCAGGCGCCGTTAGCTCAGGTGCGGATACGGGCAAAATGGTGTTAATTAAAGGAGGAAGTTTTCAGATGGGTTCCAGCCAGTTTCCTGATGCCCAGCCTGTTCACCGGGTGAATATATCGTCTTTTTACATGGATACCCATGAGGTGACCAATGACCAGTTTGCAAAATTTGTGGCGGCGACCCACTATGTGACCGTGGCAGAAAGACCGCTTAACCCAAAGGATTATCCTGGCGTACCGGTAGATAAGCTGGTGCCGGGCTCCGGTGTTTTCACGCCGCCCTCCCATCCGGTATCACTGAATAATCCGATGGCCTGGTGGAGCTATGTGCCGGGTGCCAACTGGCGCCATCCTAAAGGGCCATCTACCTCTATTGAAGGCAAAGGCCAGCTGCCGGTGGTGCAGGTATGCTATGAGGACTGCCTGGCCTATGCTAAGTGGGCAGGTAAAAGACTGCCTACAGAAGCTGAGTGGGAATATGCGGCCCGGGCAGGTAAACATTTTGATGATTATTATTGGGGCAAAGAGCTCCATCCCGGCGGTCGCTTTATGGCCAATAATTTCCAGGGACATTTTCCGGATAACAATACAAAAGCAGACGGCTATGATGAGCTGGCCCCTATTGAGCGCTATCCGGTAAGCGCTTATGGTCTCTATGATATGGAGGGCAACGCCTGGGAATGGTGTAGCGATTTTTACCGGCCGGATTATTACGGCTCCAGCCCGGCCAGTGACCCGCAGGGCCCAAAAGACAGCTACGATCCTGAGGAGCCCGGTCAGGTGAAGCGCGTACAGCGAGGCGGTTCTTTTTTGTGTAGCGATGAATACTGCATTCGTTATAAAGCGGGCTCCAGAGGTAAGGGAGAGCCCACCAGCGCCAGTAACAACCTTGGGTTCAGGCTGGTCAGGTCTAAGTAGCCTGCTATAAGGCCGTGTTTGTCAAAATATTCTCTATGTATGGCCCACCGGTTCGCTTTACTTGTTGTATTTGTGTTTTGTATGGCCTGTGCCGTCAGCACACAGGCGCAGCATGCTGCAAGGATAAAGATCAGCGGTACGGTGCGGGACCGGTCTTCCGGAGAACTGCTCGGCGACGTAAATGTACGGTACAATCACCGCCGGGGCACGCTCTCCAACAGCTACGGTTTTTTTAGCCTGGTGGCTGGCGAATCTCCGGTACAGGTCACCATTTCTCATGTCGGTTATGTGGATAGTATCCTGCCTGCTTTGTTTACAAAGGATACTGTTTTAGAAATTGCGCTTCGTCCTGCAGCCCTTAGCCAGGCTGCCCTGGATAGTAATGCTGTAAGCGTTTATGCCCGTAATGACCAGCGGTATGTTGCCAGCCAGATGGGGATCAGTCAGGTGGATTTAAGGCAGGCAGCTAAGTTACCTGTTATTTTCGGAGAACGGGATGTGCTCAAAACCCTGTCGCTGCTTCCAGGTGTAAAACAATCCGCAGACGGGAACGCGGGGTTTTATGTCAGGGGAAGCAATACTGGCCAGAATCTGATCTTACTGGATGAAGCGCCCATTTATAATGCCTCGCATTTGTTTGGATTTTTCAGTACGTTTAACAGTGATGCCATTAAAGATGTGACCCTTATCAAAGGCAATGCCGACGCTCGTTTTGGCGGCCGGCTGGCCTCGGTGCTGGATGTACACATGAAAGAAGGTAACAACCAAGAGCTCCATCTGGCGGGTGGTATCGGACTGATCAGCAGCCGGCTTAGCCTGGAGGGGCCGGTTCAGAAAGGACGGTCCTCTTTTTTGATCACCGGACGCAGGACTTATGCGGATTTGTTTTTACATCTCAGTAAAGACAAGGACGTTAAAAGCAACTCACTTTATTTTTATGACCTGAATACCAAGGCGAATCTGGCGCTTAGCCCCAGTACGCATCTGTATTTTTCCGGTTACTTAGGCGCTGATAAGCTAGGCCTCAAAGATCAGTTTATGATCGACTGGGGCAATAAAGTAGGGACACTGCGTTTGAACAGTATCCTGGGAGACGGTCTGTTCTCAAATACGAGTTTTATTTTTAGTGATTATCATTTTAATATACTGCTGAAATCCGGCAATAACCGTTTTCACCTGAACTCTGTTATCAGAGACATGGATTTTAAACAGGACTTTTCCTGGAACAGTCCTGTGGGCAGCTGGCATGGCGGACTGGTCAGCATCTATCATCAGTTTGACCCCACGCATTTTTCAGGCGGCAATGACAGTGCGGATTATACGCAATATAAGGCTTTGCAGAGAGGCTGGGAAAACGCTGCTTATCTGAGCTATAACGGTAAAGTGGCTGCCCGTTTTGAACTTTCCGCAGGCATCCGGCTGTCAGCGTATAGTTTACTAGGGCCGGGAAAATTTTATAAATATGCCCCTGAAAGCACAGCTCCTGTAGATTCACTGTCCTTGAGCGGCGGGCAAATCGGGAAAACCTATCTTAACCCGGAACCAAGGCTGGCCCTTGCATGGCAATTGAATAAGAGCGCCAGTGTGAAGGCGGCTTATAGCCGCAATACGCAACACCTGCACCTGCTCAGTAATTCTGTCTCCACTAACCCCACAGATCAATGGATTGGAGACAGCTATAACATAAAGCCGGAGACGGCCGATCAGCTGTCTTTGGGGTACTACAGGGACTTAAGCGGGTTCCGGCTGGAGGCAGAGACCTATTATAAATGGCTGGGTGGCCAGGTAGACTATAGAAATGGTGCTGACCTTACCACCACCGGTGATGTCCAGTCCCAGTTACTTTACGGTAAAGGCCGGGCCTACGGACTGGAGCTGTATTTTAAGAAAACGGCGGGCCGGCTTACGGGTTGGGTTAGTTATACCTTGTCCAGGACCGAGAATAAAATAGCGGGCATAAATGGCGGTGAGTGGTATAAAGCCCGTCAGGACAGGCCCCATGATCTGTCTGTGGTGGCGCTGTATCCCTTATCGGCGCGTTGGGAGATTGCAGGTGACTTTATGATCGCTACGGGTAACGCCGTTACATTTCCCGAGGCTAAATACCGGTTAAATGAGCAGAGTTTTTTCTATTACGCCAAGAGAAACGACTACCGGATGCCAGTCTATCACCGCATGGATGTGAACTTTACCCTAAAGTGCAGGCCACACCCCCATTACGAGGCGTCCTGGAGCTTTGGCCTGTATAATGTTTACGGCAGACAAAATGCCTATATTATTCAGTTTGAAGCCGATCCGGATCAGCCTGGCAAGACGACGGCCAAACAGACGTCTTTATTCAGATGGGTGCCTTCGGTTACTTATAACTTTAAATTCTGATCAATGATGCAGACAGTACCGGTTAAAAAGCGATTCCCGATAGCAGGGATGGCGGAGCGAAGGTCCTTTACGTTGCTGGTATCGGTATTTGTGGCCTTGCTGGAGTTTTGCAGCTGCACCCGCCAGGTCGAGCTGTCGCTTAAATCACGCAGGCCACAGCTGGTCATCGAAGCTGTCGTATCTAACGGTACCCTGGGAAGCTATGTGAAGCTGTCCTGGTCGCAGCCATTTGCCGTCCAGGCGGATTATACCGATGAGGCGAATGCCCTGGTGGTCTTGTCCGACAGTACGCGCGGATTAAAAGATACGTTAAGCATTTTTCAGGGCACAGACGGGCATCCTTATTTCCGGAGCCGCTGGATCCGGCCTATAACCGGCCATGTGTATCATCTCAAGGTACAGCTGGATGATAAGGAATATACAGCCAGGTCTGTTATGCCGGATACGGTGACCTTCCAGGGCATTACACTGTTATCTGAAGCAGGCAGGTTATCGGAAAGCTCGGTGTTTACTGTCGTGCCTAAATATGTGGATCAGGGCGGCGTGAGAAACTACTACCGGTTTGAGCAGTATGTCAACCATAAAAAAGATCCTGGCGTCAGTGTAATGAATGATAATGTAGGTGATGGTCTGATGAATGAAAGGCCCATTTTCACCAAAGATATAGATATTCATTTAGGAGATACGCTGACGGTTGTGATGATTCAGATCACGCAACCTGTTTATCAGTATTTTTATCAGCTTTCTCAAAATCAGGAGGAACTGGGCGCTACCCCTGACAATCCGGTTTCCAATATTGAAGGGGGCGCATTGGGATATTTCAGCGCCGAGGACCGGCAGTATTTTACAGCAAAGATCTCAGATGATAATTAGCTGATGCAGGGTCGTTTTTGGGGCTACTCTGCGGAACCTCCCATACCCTGGGCAGGGATAGCGGAGAGCAAGGCCTTGGTATAAGGTGATTGGGGCTTGAAATAGACACTGTCTGCCGGACCGAGCTCCTCAAGCTGTCCCTGGTTCATAACGGCAATCCGGTCTGAGATATACCTTACCACAGAAAGATCGTGTGATATAAAGACAGAAGTGAATCCAAGTTCTGCTTTCAGGTCATTAAAAAGGTTCAGTACCTGCGCCTGTACGCTTACGTCGAGTGCCGAAACACTCTCATCACATATAACAAAATCCGGTTCCAGAATTAAGGCGCGTGCAATCACCAGGCGCTGACGCTGACCGCCGCTGAATTCATGAGGGTAGCGGTCGTAGTGATCCCTTTGCAAACCTACTTTCTCCAGCCAGTCTAAAACCTTCTGTTTTACTGCTGCTTTACTATACCGGCTATGGACCAGGAGTGCTTCGCCGATGGCCTTACCTACCGTGATGCGCGGGTTAAGGGCGCTATAAGGATCCTGAAAGATCATCTGCATTGCTGCCGCACTATGGCGCCCTTGAGCACTCTGTTTAGGCCAGGGCTGCCCTTTAAACAGCATGCTGCCCTCGTGAATGGGTGTTAAACCCATGATCGCTCTGCCCAGCGTGGTTTTGCCACAGCCTGATCCGCCGACCAGACCCAGGGTCTCGCCCTTACAGATGGTGAGATTTATGTCTCTGACCGCTTTAAAATAATCTGTGACGCGTCCCCGGAAGTCCCTTTTTGTGGGGTACCAGACATTCAGGTTTTTTATTTCCAGCACCGGGGTGCCGGTGCCAGTTGTTTTTTGAATGTTTTGATTTTCCCTTATCACCGGCATTTTTTGTGGCTGGTCTTTATTGAAAAAGTCAGCAACCACCGGCAGCCTTTCTCCCCGCTTGTATAGTCCGGGGCGGCAGCTGAGCAGCGCTCTTGTGTAAGGATGCTGTGGATTAGATATAATGTCTCCGGCCCTGCCGTATTCCACCAGATCGCCTCTGTAGAGCACTGCGATCTGGTCAGCAATCTGGGCGACCAGCTGGATATCATGAGATATAAATAACACGCTCATATGCGTCTTTTGCTGCAGATCCTTAATGAGCAGCAAGATCTCTTTTTGTACCATCACATCAAGAGCGGTGGTGGGTTCATCGCAAATCAGCAGCCTGGGAGCGCAGCTCATGGCCATGGCGATCATGACTCTTTGTTTCTGACCACCACTGATCTGGTGCGGATATTTATCAAAGACTTGTTCAGGGTCGGGTAGCCTGACTTCTGTAAATAAGCGGATGACTTCGCTTTTTGCATTTTTCTCAGAAAGATGCAGATGAGTAATAACGGCCTCGGCCACCTGGTATCCGCAGGTTTTTACAGGGTTAAGGGAGCTCATGGGCTCCTGGAAGATCATAGCGATCTGCACGCCCCGGATCTTTTCCATTTCATTAGCCCCGAGCCGGTTCAGATCAACGGCGGCAGCTTTCGGCTCAGATGCCGATGTATTTTTAAGCAGGATTTCACCACAAACGGTCGCATGAGCGGGTAATAATTGTAATAGTGATAAGGCTGTAAGGGATTTGCCGCTGCCGGACTCTCCTACAATAGCCAGTGTCTCTCCGGTACCGATATTAAGGTTGAGGGTACGCAGTACGGCACTTTGCCCAAAGCTGATGGTCAGGCGATTTATCTGAACAAGGTCATTTTGTATTTGTTGCAAATCTGTGCTTTTTTAAGAAGCAGTCTGCATCTGACCTTCAAACTGCATCTGATGCAATTTCGCATAAAAACCGTTACGTTCCAAAAGCTCGTCATGGGTACCCATTTCTTTGATCACACCTTTATCCAGTACGATGATCTTATGGGCCTTACGGATGGTAGACAGCCTGTGGGCGATTACAATAGAAGTACGGCCTTTGATGAGCTTATCAATGGCCCGCTGTACCAGTATCTCACTATCGGTGTCAATGGAGGAGGTTGCCTCATCTAAAATCAAAATGGAGGGATCATATAAAAGAGCCCTGATAAAAGAGATCAGCTGCCGTTGGCCAAGACTAAGAGAGCTGCCTCTTTCCATAACGGAGAAGTCATAATTACCTTCCAGCTGCATGATAAAATCATGCATGCCGATCATCCTGGCTGCTTCTACTACTTCCGCCTTGGTAATATCCGGATTGCGCAGTGTTATATTTTCCATAATCGAACCGGAAAATAAAAAGACATCCTGCAGCACGACGCCAATATGTTTGCGCAGGGCTTCAATATTATAATCCCTGATATCAACATTGTCAATAAGTATCCTGCCACTCTGGATCTCGTAAAGCCGGTTGATCAGGCTGATAATAGAGGTCTTGCCGCTGCCGGTATGCCCTACTATCGCAACAGTCTCTCCTGGATTAATCCTGAAATCAACATCCTTCAGAACGTAATGCGGCGGATTATAGGCGAAATTGACGTGCTCAAACTGAACTTCGCCTTTAATATCTTCCGGATTGTAGTCCCCGTCTTTTACCTGTGGTTGCATGTCATCATTTTCCAGCACTTTAAAGACCCGTTCGGCTGCAATCAGCCCCATCTGCAAGACATTGAACTTATCGGCAATGACCCTTAAAGGACGGAAGATCTGATTCAGGTACAGTATAAACGATACCAGCAGGCCGGCGTCCAGTTTATTATCTGCTACAAACCAGATCAAAAAAGCCATGCTGAGTGCCAGGATGATCTCCACGACCGGAAAAAATATGGAATAGGCAAAGATGGCTGAGATATTGGCATCCCGGTGTTCTTTATTGATCTGCCTGAATTTATCAGCTTCTCTTTTCTCCGCTGCGAAGGCCTGTACGATGGCCATGCCGGAGATATGTTCCTGTACAAAAGCATTCAGCGCTGAAATGGCATTTCTGACCCTCAGGTAGCTTTTATTGACACTTTCCTTAAAATAATACGTAGCTATAATGAGTATGGGGAAGGGTATCAGACTGATCAGTGTTAACTGCCAGTCTATATAGAACATCGTTCCCAGGGTTACTACAATAGCAAATAAGTCGGCCAGGATCGGCACCAGCCCATCAGAGAAGATATCATTGATGCTTTCTATATCGTTAATTGTCCGTGTGGTCAGGGTACCAATAGGTGTCTTATCAAACTGGCGCTGGTTGAGCTGGCTGATTTTGTCAAAGACCTGAATACGCATGTCTTTGACGACCGCCTGCCCCAGCCAGGAGGTGATAAAGCTGAAAATGAACCGGGTAATCGTTTCGATAAAAATAAATACAACCTGAAATATGGTAACTGCTATAATAAATTGCAGGACATTGCCCAGATGCTGATCACTGATGAACACTTTCAACCAGCCAGGCGCTTCTACCGCTTTACCGGTCGCCTTAGAGACCGTAAGCTGAATCAGGTAAGGCCGCACCGGGGCAAATACAGAGAGTACCAGAGCCAGTACTAAACTGCAGGTAAATTGGAGCCGGTATGGTTTTACATAGGCGAATACCCTGCTGAGCAGACGTATATCAAATTTTTTCTTCTCAGTTTTTTCCATTTGCCGGGCAAAGATACACTCTTTTTGCGCAGGAATTTTTAAGCCGTTTGGGAGCTATCTCCCAGGAAAGGGAGGCGCCTGGATTTTACGCAAACTTTGCGTAAAACGATTGTTTGTTTTTATGCTTAAATTTTCCATTTTAAATTCTTTTGTTCGATATTTGCTCCCAAATTATAATCTGAATGAACCTTTCATTTGACAATACAAAGGTAGCCTTTGAGTACAAGACGACTAAAGATCTAAAATCCGCCAAAAGCCTGTTTTCCACCATGAAATACCCTGTGCTGACGGCACTGGGAACCCGCTTTACCCCCTTTTTAATGAAGACCGGACTTCCCATTAATGGCATCATACGCAATACGATATTCAAGCAGTTTGTGGGGGGGGAATCCTTGGAAGCGACTGCCCCTATATGTGACATGCTAAATAGATATGGTGTAGGGGTGATTTTGGATTATGGCGTAGAGGGTAAAGAATCAGAGGCAAGTTTTGATCATGCGATGGAAGAGTTTATCCGGGTGATTGAGTTTGCCGCCACGCAGAAAAATATACCCGTAATTGCGATCAAGGTATCTGGCATTGCCCGGTTTGAATTGTTACGCAAGCTCAATGAAGCGCCCCGTCTCAGAAGCGGCGTGCATGAAAATGAAGAGCAGTTAGCCGAATGGGCCAGGGTGCGTCAGCGTATGGTCCGGATCTGCGAGGCAGCAAGGGAAAATAAAATCGGCGTGCTGGTGGATGCGGAGGAGAGCTGGATCCAGGATCCTATTGACCGCATTACGATGGAAATGATGGAGATTTATAATAAGGAACAGGTGCTGGTTTATAATACAATTCAGTTATATCGTCATGACCGGCTTGATTTTTTACGGATGTCCCACGATATTGCCACGCGTCAGGGCTTCTTACTGGGTGTAAAACTCGTCCGGGGGGCCTATATGGAAAAAGAAAGAGCGCGTGCTCAAGAGCAGGGATATCCTTCTCCTATCCAAAAAGACAAAGACAGCACTGACCTGGATTATAATAATGCGGTATTATTTTGTGTGGAAAATATTAAAACCATCGGTTTTGTCGTGGCAACCCATAACGAAGCCAGCTCTCTGTATGCTGCGGAACTCCTGGACCAGAAAGGCATCCTCCATAACCACCGGCATGTGCATTTTTCCCAGCTGTATGGGATGAGTGATAATATCACCTTTAATCTTGCTAAAGAAGGCTATAGTGTCAGTAAATACCTGCCTTTTGGCCCGATCAGGGATGTCATTCCTTACCTGATGCGCCGGGCACAGGAGAATTCCAGTGTTAAGGGCCAGACCGGCAGAGAGCTTTCCCTGATCAATCACGAACTGGAACGCAGAAAGCAACTGGAAGCCAGCTGATATCACTTTTGATTTTTTATTCAGAAAAATAAAGACCTGGTGGGAAACTTTATTCCGCCGGAGGTGATCGGTTTGGGTAAAAGTCCTTACTTTCACGCTTCGGTTTTCAGCCCTCCTGAAAATGGATAAAAGCTGGAAACCAAACCGGGACAGGTTATCGTTATACCTATTCTTCTCTTTTTAAACATTATAAATTCAAAATAAAAATGGCTTACGAAGTAATTGGAAAATTAGTGGCAAAGTATGACGTGGTACAACGCACGGAATCTTTTAAAACCAGGGAGTTTGTGGTTGAGAAAACCGATGATATTGGCGGTCGTATGATCAGCAATTATATCAAGTTTCAGTGTGTACAGGACCGCACTGCGCTGCCTGACAGATTTAATCTGGGTGATGAGGTAAAAGTATCTTTTAACCTAAAGGGCTCCAAGTGGAGCAGAGATGGCAGGGAAAACTACATCACCAATCTTGATGCCTGGAGAATGGAACCGGCTGGCAGCCTGCAAGGCGGCGGAGGTTATGGTGCCCCACAACAAGGCGTGGATGCCCCTCCCCCTCCCTTTGTACCTGACAATGCACCAGGTGAAGCTGACGACTTGCCTTTTTAGGGCAAGATCCGCTTAGCGCTTGATAAAACTTAAAAGCTTTTGATAGCTGACGGGTAACCAGTTTTGAGTCGGTTGGTAATTTATTACTGACCGGCTTTTTTTGTTTTTCAGGTTATTTTGAACTGGCAGTTACAAGGGGTGAAAATATTTGACTGAATTTTGTATTTTATTGATTGTTAATTAATTATGATAATATACTTGTACTAAATGTACTTATTGCCGTGTACGGTTTTGATTAAAAAGCCTTCAGATTAACCCGCTTTGGTATAGTTTTAGATATATACCCCCTGAATCAAAAAATTACATTTATGAAAAAAGCATTATTGTTATTTGCAGCTGGCCTTTTCTTCGTTGGCGTTTCGAACGCGCAATATGAACGTCCTATAGGATCTGAGTTCAGTGTGGGTATCACAGGTGCTTTACCGGTTGGCAACCTTAGTGACGGCTATTCATTTGGGTTAGGGGGTGATTTAAAATATGCCTATAACTTTGATGAGGTTATCGCTGCTACGGTTTCCGCTGGCTACAACAACTTTTTCGTTAAAAGTAAGTACAAGGATTATTTTGATAATGGTGGTGCTATACCATTAAAAGCGGGGGTACGCTTTAGCATGGGAGGACTGTATGCAGAACCTCAGCTAGGAGTAACGGTCGGTACTGAAAAAGGAGACGGTTCTGCATTTACCTATGCAGGGCAAGTTGGGGTGATGGCAACCCAAAATCTTGATTTGAGCGTCCGTTATGAAGGCTGGTCAAAGAATGATGTTAAAAACGGATTTGTAGGCTTAAGAGTGGCCTATACCATGCCGTTCTAAGGCTGTAGAAACGAGTTTTCAACCTATGAATAATACCTAAGGGGCTGGTGAATATTTTTGCCGGCCCTTTTAGTTTTTAGGCGTAGAGAATTCCATTGGTTAGGGCAAATGCCCTATTTTTGTTTAAAGCGGGGGGCCTGGATCAAACCTCGCAGTTCTGTTATAAAGATCCACTCTAAAAAAGATATTCAACCATCATAATTAATAATATTTCTATTATGGCAAGCTTAAAGGAACGCTTACAGGATACGGTCAGTTATATCCAGAATAAATGTGATAAAAAGCCGCTCATCGGTATCGTACTGGGCAGCGGACTGGGGAATCTGGCCGCTGAGATCATTGTCGAGCAAGAGCTGAGTTATGCGGATATACCTCATTTTCCGGTAAGTACCGTTAAAGGGCATGGGGGCAAGCTGATCTTTGGTTTATTAAACGGCGTTCCGGTGCTGGCGATGTCCGGGCGTTTTCACTATTATGAAGGATACAGCCCGGCGGAAGTGGCGTATCCTATAAGGGCCATGCAGGGCTTAGGAATACAGACGCTTTTATTGTCCAATGCGGCAGGCGCTGTGAATCCGGGTTATAAAGTAGGCGATCTGGTGCTGATTAACGACCATATTAGTTTTTTTACAATCAATCCGCTCTTGGGGCCTAATGAGGAAGACTTAGGCCCACGATTCCCCGATATGAGTGAACCCTATAACCGGGATATTATTGCGATCGCGAAAAGAATCGCCACGGATTACGGTTTTGATGTACATGAAGGGGTATATACCGGTGTCACGGGCCCCACCTTTGAAACAAGGGCTGAGTATAAACTCATCAAAGTGGCCGGAGGGGACGTCGTGGGTATGAGTACCGTTCAGGAGGTGATTGCGGCTGTTCACGCGGGCATGAAAGTTTTCTGTGTGAGTGTGGTGACTGACCTGGGTATCCGGGAAGAAGACAATATCATCACCCACGAGGAAGTATTGCAGGCGGCTCAGGCGGCTGAACCTAAACTAACAACGCTCTTTAAGGAGTTGGCATCAGAATTGCAAAGGAATATTAAATTAACATAACATATCTCAACTTGAGAGCGCTTGTTAAACCCATTTCTTCTGATTTTTAACTTTAAAATTAAGTAAGATGCTAAAAAAAATGTTACCTGCTTTTGTTATGGCAATGGCGCTGGCCCTTTCGTTGCCATCTTGTAAATCAAAACCGTCTGATGCGGATATCCAAACCCAGGTCCAGACTGCTATATCGGCTACACCAGGCGTCAGTGCTGATGTCAAAGACGGTGTCGTGACCTTAAGCGGGCTGGTTGGTTCTGAAGAGGAAAAATCAGCTGTAGAAACTGCCGTGAATAACCTTAAAGACGCTGGTGTCAAAAGCGTAGTAGATAATATTGAAGTGGAAGCTCCCGCTGCTGCTCCTAATGTAACTGCTGCCGATCCTCTGACACAAGGAGTTGCTGACGCTACCAAAGATTTTCCGGGTATTACCGCAACTGTGGCAGATGGTATCATCACCGTTACCGGTGAAATTGAGCAATCTAAAGTGAAAACGCTCAAATCTTCTTTGGATGCCCTGAATCCTAAAAAAGTAGATATGTCTCAGGTGAAGGTTAAGTAATAATTACCTTCTATGATTAACTAACACAAAAACAAATTTTAAAATGGCAGCTTTACAGGAAAAATACAAAGAACTGATCGATCAGGTGAATGCCTCTGGCGTTACTGGTGCCCAGATCAGTGAAGCGGACGGTGTTCTGCATATTACAGGAACCGCCCCCAGTGCTGACGTGAAAAATAAACTCTGGGATATATATGGTAAGATCGATCCCAACTTTTTAACGGGAGATGTCGTTATGAATGTGAATGTGGCTACGGCTGTGGCCGGAGCTAAAGTGAAAGTTGTTACCGATGAAACTAACCTGAACATCCGTAAAGGACCGGGAACAGATCAGCCAATTGTGGGCAAAGCCGCAAAAGGAGAGGTTATTACGCTGGTGGGAAAAGCAAACGAGCAGTGGTGGCTGGTCAGAACAAATGATGGCGAGGAAGGCTATAGTTATTCCCAATATCTGTCTCCCGTGGAATAATGCCCTTACTTTACCTTAAGTAGGATATCCATAAAAAGAGCGTCAACAGTCATGGCTATTGACGCTCTTTTGTTTTAAATTGGGTTACTGCCGGATTACACGTGTAATTTATCCTTTTTGCCCAGAAGCTGTTCAACAGTTTCTTCGTACATCTCATCAGGAACGCAGCAATCCACCGGACACACGGCTGCGCATTGAGGCTCTTCATGGAAGCCCTGGCATTCTGTACATTTATCGGGAACTATAAAATAAACGTCATTACTGACCGGATCAAATCTTTTGTCTGCATCTACGACTGTACCATCCATCAAGGTATAATCTCCCTTAACACTTGTACCGTCCGTGATGGCCCAATCCACACCTCCTTCATAAATAGCATTATTGGGGCATTCTGGCTCGCAGGCACCACAATTAATACATTCATCTGTTATCTTAATCGCCATCGGGTTCGCTGGTTTAGTATTTTTTGAATAATTTTGCGCAAAATTACATAAAAAATGCAATTGTCGCAAAAAGTAGCTTTGGCTGTAAAGTTAGGAAATTATTTGCTCCAAAACAATGATGAATGGCAGACTGTCAAGCAGCGTGCCTATAGGGAAAACCCCTGGTTTGCCCCCGAATTCATTGATATTGCGGCTGAGAATATCGCCCGTTCATTTTTGGATGAACAAATGTTAAAGGATTGGTTGAACCACTATCCTGCATTAAACCACGCTGAAGATGACAAGACCGTGGGGGTTGTAATGGCAGGTAATATACCTTTAGTGGGGTTTCAGGATTTTTTATGTGTGTTTATGAGTGGTCATAAACAGCAGATAAAACTATCTTCTAAGGACCAGGTACTGATGCAGCACCTGTTGTCCAAAATGGGTGAATGGAGCACTGATTTTCAGGGTTTAGTAAGCGTAGTGGAAAGACTGAAAGATTGTGATGCCTATATCGCCACCGGAAGTAATAACGCCAGCAGGTATTTTGATTACTATTTTGGAAACCGCCCTAATATCATCCGTAAAAACAGGACTTCTGTTGCGGTACTTGATGGGAAAGAGCCTAAAGAAGCGTTAGAAGCACTTGCAAAAGACATTATGCTATATTTTGGTCTGGGCTGCAGAAATGTAACGAAGCTTTATGTTCCTGAAGATTATGATTTTGTCCCCCTGATTGAAGTATTGAAGGATTATAATTATTATTTGGATTTTCATAAGTACCATCATAATTTTGACTATCAGTTGGCGATCCTGATCATGAATCGTAAAGAATATATGAATAGTGGATCTTTGTTGCTTATAGAAAATGAAGAGCTGTTCTCTCCTATCAGTCTGGTAAATTATTCTTTTTACAAGGATGCGGTGATCTTAAAAGAAAACCTTCGGGCGAATGAAGAAATCCAGTGCATTGTTGGAAACGGTTTTGTTCCTTTTGGACAGGGACAATCGCCAAGTCTTATGGATTATGCGGATAATGTTGATACAATGTTGTTCCTGCAGCGTCTTTAATTATTATATTGATTTTTTCGGGATGTAGCGCAGCCCGGTAGCGCGCTTCGTTCGGGACGAAGAGGCCGCTGGTTCGAATCCAGTCATCCCGACTGATACCTAATACAAGCTGACTCAAATGCCTATAAATCAATCGATTTGTAGGCATTTATTTTTTTTCCTACACCAAAATAAGCCATTATAACCCATTTGGTGGATGCGTAAACTGTAGCGTCCACAAATGCGCCTATATTTGGGCGCATGAAATCTTTGTAATACATTGTATTATAATGTATTACAAAGATTTAAGGTGGTCTAGAATAGGCTTGAAAATGCTGATTTGAAGCCATTTGGAGTGCTATTCAGTTGCGTCTTTTGTAGCGTCTGATTTTAAAGGACAATTTTTTTATTATCTAAAATCAGTTTGTAATGGAACACAGTCAAAATTCTTTCAGTGTAAGCTTCTTTTTAAAGGTTGGTAAAAATCAGAAAGGCAGTGAACATAGTGGTCAGAGCAAAATGCTTTATTGCAGAATTAAATGTAATGGGGAGCCTGTAGAATTCTCCCTTAAAAAAAGTGTTATGTCTAATGTCTGGAAACTGGCAAATGGCCGTAATGCACCGGTATCTCCTACTGCCCGCGACCTCAAACTTTATTTAGATAGGGTCAGGGCAAAGATTATAAAGAGCTACGATGATTTTATATTATCTGGTAGGCAGTTTAATGCAGAGATGCTAAAGATGAAATTTTTCGGAATAGATGTTACCCAGCATAGATTCTGTGAACTTATTGAATTTCATAATGAAACTTGTGGACTGGAAGAAGGAACCCTTAAAAATTATCGGACTACGTTTACCTATGTAAAGAACTTTTTAAAAAGCCGTCACAGTCAGGACGTGCTACTTACAGAAGTCGACTATTCGTTTCTATTGAAGTTGGTAACTTATATTACTCAACACCCAATACAGCCAGAAAAGCCGGTGACCAATAATGGTTTAATGAAACACATTGAACGGTTAAAGAAAATTGGAAACCTAGCTGTCAAATTGAAATGGCTAAGAGAAAGTCCCTTCAAAGATTTTAAGTTGCACCTTGAGGAAACAACACCCACCTTCCTTAACGAAATACAATTGGCGACAATTGAGGAACTAAATCTGAAGAATCCAATGCTGCAACTAGTCAGGGACATTTTTGTATTTAGCTGTTATGTGGGGCCTCACTATGGGGATACCATCGCGATTAACAAAACAGATCTAACAATTGGATTCGATGGTGAATTATGGTTGAGGATACAAAGAGAGAAAAATACGCAACCAGCTCTGGTGCCGCTGCTTCCTAAAGCAATTAAGATTATTGAAAATTATAAAGATGACGAGAGAGCACTTAATAGAGGGAGCGTTTTCCCTTACGTTTCAAATAAAACGGTGAATGATAAACTAAAAATTATTAGTGAACTTGCTGGCCTACCTTTTGGGTTAAGTTTTAAGGCAGCAAGACATACATTTGGCACCACCGTGACACTTTCAAATAATGTTCCAATTGAGACGGTAAGCAAAATGATGGGACACAGAAAATTATCAACTACACAAATATATGCCCGAGTTATTGCCTCAAAAGTCAGTAATGATATGCAAAAATTAAAGAAGACGTTGGATGAAAAGAACAAACAATCAACGGTAGCATGATTTGATCTTTTTTTACGATTTCATTTCTTCGTGTCTGAGATTTGAGTTGCTTTGCGCATAATAGGATTTTTTCTGATTTAAATGATTTTATTCGGTTAATAAAGTAAGTGGCAGTCTTGTTAAACGAATTGTTCCCTGATTTTTTGGCGTTCTATGAATGCGAAACCTTTGCCCAGTTCCAGAATAAAAGCCTCCGGCTCTCTAAGTATGGCTTCTTCCAAATCTTTTTCCAGATAAGTATTTTGAAGCCCGAGGAAATCCAAAAAATAAGAGTCTTTAAAATTGTTATGGATAGCCGGATGGTTACTGGTATTCTGTAGGTTGGCAATTGTTGTTCTTTCAAATTCCTTACCCGAAATTTTCTTTCGCAATTCTCTTACACCTAATCCTCCGTTAGCTACTACGTTTGCATCAAAAGAATTTGAATCAGCGTTTTTAAGGGGTAATAAAACCAAAATATGCGATCAGCTCAATTGTCGTGACAGCGTAACGACAATCTGTTTTACATAATCAGCTCGCTTATTTTGAAGTATGGTTTGATTAATACGACAGCCAATATGCCAAAAAAGCATGGTAAGAGCATTATTAATTAACCTGAACTGTAACTTGCAGTTGACTCTGTTCTATAAGCTGAGAAAGCTCATTAAACAGTGATTGTTCTGTTGATTTTTCATTTTTCTTCTTAATCATCAGTTGCATTTTTTATCACATGATCTAATCCTGAAAGAAAGTTTTCCGAATTTTTTTTCTCTTTTAAAATAATTACAAACTGCTCCCAATACCCTGGTTCCAAAGCGTGCTTCAATCCTCTGCAAATAAGAAAGGAAAGCTTTTCTTCAAAGTGATTCCATTTATCGTTATAGATTATTTCATTTCGAGCAGAATTTAAATCCAATCCGTTTGCTCCCTGAACGTCGAGAATTATCAGCATGGGAAGCGCCCACTTTAGCATTGATTTCTTTTCTCTGTTATAATAATCTGGGAACAGGCTTCCGGCATAGTTAATACCATGTAATGAAAAGCGAGACTTGGATTTAACGAGTGTGCTGTATTGTGAATTTGATTTAATATTACCGCTATTATCTACGTCAATTGTTGCGCTGCTTTTATCAATTTCGTTGATTCCCAGCCGGATTTCCATAGTCAGTTCAAAGGTTTCTTCATCAATAATTACTTCTTTGGAAAGTTTATTTATAATTTTAACCGGCACACCGTCTTTTTCCAAAATGGCAACAATAGCGTTTCCGTTAAATCCATCTTCATTAATTGTAAGCCTAACTTCTCTAATGCTTTCTTCTTCTTTCCAGCTATAATCCTTTAATTCAGCAGCATCAAGATTTTTAAAGTCATTTTGCGTGTAAGAAATTTTTTCCTTGTCCGTTTCAATATTTACTGTAAACGGGGGATTGGGGAAGACATTTTGAACTGAACGAATAAATTGTGATTCCGTCATTTTTTTCCAAGGGTTCTTTTCCCTAAGCAATAACTTTGTGGACGTCCCTGGAACTTTTTTATCACTTTTGAGAATGGTAAAAATACTGTCGTGTCCTTCTATTATTAATTTCAATGGCTTATCATAATCGAATTGTTCCTTCAATCTTTTTGTTTCAACCTCTATTGTATCAGCGATCATAAAGCACGATAAAATACCTATGCCAAATTCTGAAACAGGAGTAAAGTCCAAGTCAGATTTCGCCTTCAATTCATAAAAGTCCCTCGATTTATAGAACGATGAGCCTACTTTAGAATAGTATTTATCAATAATTTCCTTATTCATGCCTATACCATTATCTATTATTTCAAGAAAATCTTCATCCCCTTGAGTATAATATTTGACGGTTACTTCAGGAATATAAGGAACACCCCATTTTTCATGTAGTGCCATACTTAGTTTACATGCGTCTCTGGAATTTTGCAAAAGCTCTCTTAACGCTACTTCTGGATTTCCATACAGCTTAGTGCCCATGAGCAATTCAATTACCTGGTTCTTATTAAGCTCAAAAGAAGTATTTTCATAATAGTAGATAGGCTCTCCTGTTATAATATCTTTCTCTGCTTCAATTTTATTCCTTGTTACTCTAACTGGTAATGAAATTTTGTAAGGATTGGACGTGTCTCCAATAGATTCAGGCATTTTAGCGAGTATAATTCCACAATTTTTTAATTCATCATCTATATAATCACAGAATTTCCGAATACTAGCTTCGATAGCTGGATGGGTGCATTTTGCCGAAAATGTAATATCATCTTTGGTAATCTTCCATGCCTGTACCGCTCTATGTTTCTGCCATTCTTGTAATGATACGGGGTTGCGGACCGTCAAATGTGAGAATAATACTGATGGAGTTCTTTTAGCATCAAAATCCAACAAATCTGCAAGCCTTAAAATAAGCCCTATAAATTGAAGATTAGTAGTAGTGTTTTCGCCACATAGATATGAAGCATCCAACTTCAAAAGCACCATTGAATCCTCATTGTGGCTAAAGCATAACTGAGCAAGTGCGTGGGTTAAGTCAGTATCTCTATACTTTATGCGATTCTTCCATTCTTTTGCAATAATTATTTTAGCCCTTTGAGCATGGGTGCTTCTTATATATTCTGAAATTAAATAGTCTTCTAATAATCTTGCTTTTGGCTCCTGTTTTTTTTCTCTCAATCGCATTATTTCGTCCAACTTATCGGGGTATGTTTTGGTAAACCTCTCAAATTCCAGATATAATGCTTGTTCCTCCTCGGTAGATTCTATGTCTTTCCAATCCTGTTTCCAAGCCCTAATCTCATACTCATAGGGAGCCATTCCTAAATCATGAAAAAAGGCACTTAAGATGAGAAGCATTAAATCTGGGATAGACAATCTCGCAATATGTTCTTCGGGAATCAGCTTTTCCATATTATATAAAACACGGAATAAGTGCGCGCCATCATGCAACGTATATTCGGGCATGTATTTAATAATAAGTTTAGATTTCTCGTACGCCTCACTTACACCTGCAAGAACGATAGACGACACCTGTGCCTCAATTACATCACCTTCTAAAAGTGCTTTTCCCCTAAAAATCCGGTAAATCTTACTTTTAACAAGATGGTTTTCTATTTCTGTCATCATATAAACTTCTTTATTCTCTGTTTCTATTTATTATTTTAATGCTTTAGAAATTCTATAATAGCGTTTATACAGTGCATCCTTGCCTCCTTCCATTACATTACAAACGGCAAGTCTAATATCCTTATTCTGTAATGCATCGTTTCCTTCAACTACTATTTGTCCTGAATTGAAGTTCATGTGAATGATGCTATCGGAGTTGGCATTTACTGCAATATTAGGATTGTGCGTTACGAGCAATAACTGTCTTTTCTGTTTCAATACTTTAAAGCCAGGCACAACAAAAGAAGAAATAAGTCGTGTGTCTAAATCATCTTCTGGCTGGTCGATAATTAGGGGAATATTATTAAGAGCTAAAAGTAAACCCAACATTCCAGCTGTCCTCTCCCCAGCCGATCCCGTTTGAATATCTTCTTCACGACCTTGTTTTTTAAACTTTAAAACGAGTTTATCTTCGGGAACCCAGACAAGCAGTCTATCTATGTCTTCCGGTGTATTTTGATTAAGCCAAGTTATATGCCTTGCTAATCTTAAATCAAGACCTTTCGTATCGCTCTCCGTTGCTGAAACAAAATCCTTAATAGTATCGAACAGTTTTCTCCATCTTGTATTTTCAGGCTCATTAATTATTATACCGATTAATCCAGAGCTATTGTTGCTTTCTTCATCATAAGAGTAAATATAGCCTGCAAATTCCGAACCTTCCTTTCTTAACAATTTTCTGAAAGTGGCATTAGCATTATCAGCATCACACATGGATTGCAACTCAATTATTAGAAATGGGTTTTCTTCATTATCAAACTTCTTCCATCTATCAATAATTGCCCTTCGCTTTATTCTTAATTCTTTTTCCTTATCTATTATTGCTGTATAAAGCGTCTGCAATTCGGATTTCAATGTTTGGAGCTGTTGCTTTTGCGCATCAATTAGAGCGAGCTTTCCTATTAAAGAATTTCTTCGTTGAATTAACGCATCATAAGATTCACTTCCAAGTTCTTGAATTTTGTCTAAGATGGCTTCGTAAGCGGCTTTTGCAGCCGTAAACTCGGTAAACCAAGGCAGTGCATTAAATTGGGTTTGCAAGTCCTCTTTATAAGGGTTCAATAAAGCAATTGCTTCTGAAACTTTTTGATTTGCTAACGATAGTGCAGTCTCTGCTGTTTGAAGGAATTGAGTAGATGCATCTGTAAGAGTATTTGATACGCCTTTTGGCGCTTGAATATTTGGAACTTTGCCGCTTAACTCCTCTAAATCATTTATAAATCGAGAAATATTTACTGTCGTATTTGAGATGAAGTTATTAACAGCAGTAAGTTTGTTGAAATTACCAAGTGTATCTTTATAGTCGGAGCTTTCATATAATTGGATTTTATTATTAGTCGAATCAAGTTGAGCTTTTAGATTTTGTTCTTCTGAAATAGCAGATTTAAGTTGTCGTCCTTTAAACCTATCTGAAAGCCATTTTTCAACTAATTTTTCCTTCGCTTCAAGCCAACTTTGTTTGTCAAATTGGGAATCTATTAATTCAATTAGTTTTGATGGATTACCTGTAAGTGCATACAATTCTTTTTGGCTGAATATCTGAATAGGAAATAATTCGCTGATATTAGAAACGGTTGTTGTAGCGCCCCAGCTTGCGGTACCATCATCCCATGTTTGTAATGAATGAGTTTGTTGATACCATGTGAGTAAATGTAACTTACCATCTTTGAAGATTTCAACTTTAATAGTAGTATTATCTCTCAGCATTCCTGGTGACCTCTTTTTGCCAATTTGATTAAACCTGTTGAACTCAGATTGAATGTCGTCTGGCATTTCTGTAATTCTGTTAAGGGCAATTCTTAGATAATTTATTATTGTTGATTTTCCAGAACCTCTACCACCAATTATAGAAGAAAGCCATGGACTAAATTTAGCATCTAAAGCAGTGCCATTACCAGCTTTAAAGCCATCGCAAATAGAAATTGATTTTATAAAATATCTATTATTGATGATATTCGGGTCATTAGGACAATCCTCTTTTCGGATAACACCATCTTCACAATCATGCAATGCAAGCCTTAGCGCATCCAACGAAGGTTCACCCATTTTTACCCATGTATAATTACCTCCAACTTGTGCGGCAATATGACTATCAGAACCTACTATTTCTGCTAATTGTAGTTTGGATTGTTTATAAAGTTCTGGTTTTTCTTTTGTTTTACTTATCACCTCGATTGCAAGCAATTCTTCTGCCTTTAATGCCTGAGAGAAGGTGTGTCCTGTAAGTTGTTTAAATAAGCCGCAAGCCTCATCAACATGAGCAGGAATCGCTATCCCGCCTCTTTTGTGAATTTCATTAATGATTTCTTCCACGCTTTTTGGAGATGTCGCATCTGATGTTCCGAACTTGTCTGTTGGAAAATGTACTGCTCCTAATAAAGCTTGTATTTCTCTTGTTGCTGCTGATGGGTCAAACAATGCAAGAATATGGATATTGCTTGAAGCTGTTATTTCAACCCCGGGAAATAAAAACAACTTCCTGTAACCAGTCGGTTGCTTGCTATCTAAGGTTTGTAATGCAGTTTTTAAAGTGTCCACCCATTCTCCTGAATTATGATCGGTAATAGCAACACAGTCAATACCTGCCTGCATATACATTAATAACCAATTCTCTGGCGTAATTGCTTTATGTGTTGCATCTCCTTTACCAAAATCATCGGAGGCTGGTGTATGGTTATGGAAATCAAATTTCCACCACCTCGCGCCATGTATATATTTTCTCATTTTAATTCAATTAGTTTTTGGCTGATACCGTTAATTCTCTTATTTAATTTAATAATTGATTGAGTAAGGCTAATATTTTTGTTTTAATACCTTTTTCTTTCAATATTTCTTTAATGTGATTTATGACTTTAACGTTATTATATAAAGGTAATCTTTTAGCCGAAATATATCATAAAATAAGTTGTTTTTTCTATGTTATTCAAGTTCAATGGCTACTCGCGGAGCATTCAGGGACGCTCCAATTATCAATAAATAGACAATGTCCCTGTTTAGCAGCGAGAATTTATAGCCAACGAATTATTTTCTTATGGTTAAATGTTTAGCGCATCATGGTTCTAACCCCAAAAATATATCTTTAAACAAGCCGATAAAAAAACTGTACGTGCTTCTGGAAAAACAGATAGTACGCCTGGAAAGGCGCTTTAAGTGCGTACAAAGGGTAAGATTTTTGCGCTCAATATGTTTGGTTGGTGCCATTTCGTTTTGTGGAAGGTATAGCGGGGCAATAAAGTTTCGTATTGCTTAAGCTTATCTGTAGATACCTTAACGGCATTTGACAATATTAGCGTATCGGTTACCTGTTTTAATGTACTATTCGTTCTTCCACCAACCGAAAAATCAATGACCTCTTTAGTTTCTTTTCGTATAGCATAAGCTACCCACATTTGGTTATCCTTTTCTCGTATATAGGTGCGAAGCTTATCAAACTCATACTCCTTGCCTATTGCAATAATCGGCTTGGTTAAACCTTTAGCGATTTTTTTTATTCTTCGAAGGACGGTTGCTACCGAAATTTTTAATAATCTCGATATGCTGCGAATGCCGCATCCTTCCTTAAGATGTTCCTTAATACTGTCATTTATTGTCGGGTCATAACCGTTATATTAATAAGTGTTAATAAAACAACGCTTACAGGACTTGCATAAATAACGTTGTTTGCCATAAGCAGAGCCATTTTTACACATTTGTTGCTACAATATATGTAACGTTTTTGCCCATCAACAGAAGGAGAGCACCTAAGGATAAAATCATTCATTGGGCGGCGAAATTAGCGTAAAAAATAAAGTGGATAGCCATACGTGCCGTCCACTTTATTTCTCTTCGAGTGTATTTTTTGTTGAGTATGAGCTGTTCCAACTTCATCAACAGATGTGATACACTACCGCTCCAGCATTGTATTTGGAGCGGTTTGTGTCGCTTTGGATCGCTATGTAGCGGTGAGGGCGGCACCCAATGATATTTTATATAACGAATTGAATTATATATATTTAGGTAGAATTGAATTAACCTTGGTAACCGTATTGGCACCTTCCTAATCTGGATTCAAATGAACCTAAGCGAAGGTAAACTTTATTTTAATAATCATAGCGTGGTAGTCCAAAAATCTTGATTAATCCGTCAATAAAGTAAACTAAATATTAGACTCTGCTTGGGTATTTATAACTGCGCATTTGTGTTTATTATTTGGACGACTAATGTCCGATCTTTCAATATTTCGGAGGTATCAGTCATAATCTTCCTATTTAAAATGCGTTTCTTAGACCTTCTCCATATTTATCGGGCAAAATACTTTCTTCAATCGCTTTGGCAGCTTCTTCTACATCATATCTAAACCGGATAAATTCCACTTGAATGCTTTCTTTCACCGATACCGCACTTTGTTCGTTTATATGAAGCAAAACATAGCAACCTTTTGGTTCTCCGTCTTTGGGCTTGCCCACCGACCCTATATTGACAGCGTGGCGAAAATGATCTTGTCCGGCAGCACCCGAATTTAAGATACGGTGGTAAGGCTTATGGGTATGTCCAAAGCACATAATATCGGCATCCGCCTGTTCCATAATCCGCAGCATACTTTTTTCGTCCCGGTCTTCAAAAAGATATTCGTTAATGCGCCTTTGGCTACCATGTACCAGCAGCAAATTCAATTTGTCATTATTCAACTGAAATTCCAACCGTATGTGAGCGGGAAGCGTTCTTAGATAGCTACGTTCGGCATCTTTTACCAATTCATTGGTAAGAGCAATTGAAACCTTGCCCATGTTCTTCTCCTCATCTGTTTTATACGCACAACCGCAGTCGTTGCTTGCCCTGCCGATACCAAAATCGTAATTTCCGGCAATTGTAGGAATGCCGCGTTTCCTAATAACATTAATCACTTCATTCGGCCAGATATTATATCCTACAAGATCACCCAGACAATATATTGCATCAGGCTGTCGGGCATCTATATCTTCTAAACATGCCTGAAGTGCCGGCAGATTGGCATGAATGTCCGAAAACAATGCTATTTTCATTTTATTTTAGATTTGAGATGTGGAAATAATAAAGGATAATTAGTTTTTCTCCTTCCGGAAGTGTTGTCTGCTTCTTGTTAGCCCATTCTACGACCTGCTGTGATTCAATGTCAAGATAGAAATTGTATTTCGGAGATTGGAAATCAACAATAGCAAAATCGTGAACATGTTGCTCCAATTTTTGAACGACAGAGCTGATGTATGTTTTGTAATGTCCCATAACAAGATGAGGTTAGTAAATCATTAGTACTCGTTATATCTTAGTTTTTAGTGTGTCTAAATCAGCTTTAGAAGTAGCATAATATTTATTACGCAGCCAAAAGGCAACATTAACCAGGATAATGAGCGCAGGAACTTCTACCAATGGCCCTATAACACCTGCAAAAGCCTCTCCCGAATTAATGCCAAACACACCGATAGCCACAGCAATAGCCAATTCAAAATTATTGCCTGCGGCCGTAAAGGAAACTGCAGCATTCTGCGCATAATCTGCGCCCAAACGTTTCCCCACAAAAAAGCTAATCAAAAACATAATAGCAAAATAGACAACTAACGGGATTGCAATACGGATGACATCAAAGGGGATCCGGACAATCATCTGGCCTTTCAGGCTGAACATAACCACGATTGTAAATAATAGCGCAATAAGCGTTACAGGAGAAATAAACGGAACAAACTTTTGCTGGTACCACACTTCCCCTTTTAAGCGCAATAGCAGATAACGGCTGATAAGACCGGCGGCGAAAGGAATGCCCAGGTAAATAGCTACGCTACGCGCAATCTCACTAATGGTAATATGAACGTCCAGACCTTTTAATCCAAAGAGTGGCGGAAGAACGGTAATAAACAGGTAGGCATATACACTGTACAGCAATACTTGGAAAATACTGTTTAATGCAACCAATCCCGCTGCGTATTCCCGGTTTCCTTCAGCCAGCTCATTCCAGACAATGACCATTGCGATGCACCGGGCAAGGCCGATAAGTATCAGTCCGACCATATATTCCGGGTAACCATGCAGGAAAAGCATCGCGAGCAAGAACATTAATACAGGGCCGATAACCCAATTAAGAAGTAAAGAAGCGCTTAACACCTTTGTGTTTTTAAATACTTTACCTAACTGTTCGTAACGAACCTTTGCCAAAGGAGGGTACATCATCAAAATCAGCCCTATTGCCAGGGGGATATTGGTTGTCCCTGAGGAAAACGAGTTTATAAAACCTGATGAGGAAGGTATAAAATACCCAATGGAAACGCCGCAGAGCATCGCCAGGAATATCCACAGGGTAAGGTATCTATCAAGAAAACTTAGTTTCTTTCTTTCGTATGCAGGAGTACAATTATTTGCGGACATATTTGAAATACGTTTTTACATTAACAACAGCCACTTCCGGGTGTGCAGCTGTTACTTTCTACTTTTATTTCGGATAGATTGACTTTCTGCTTTGGCACGCCGCAAGCTTCTGTTGCGAGGCAGGCAGTCTTTTTGGACGTAAGGATAAAATCTGTCCCGTTAAATTCCAGTCCATATTTACCGATGGTATCGCCCTGATATTCTACTTCTATCTCCCCGTCGCCAATCCCTAGTCTTTTCTCAGAAAGAGCGATGATATTCAGTAGCTTTTGTGGCTTTAATCTATGCTCAATATCATTAGCATCCCAGAGCTGAAAATTGATTACCTTTTCTATTCTTTCCGTACCACCACAATCGATAAAATGCTTTATTACGGAGCCTACTTCAGTTACGTGGAAATGCTCCGGTACATAAGTGCCGTCGGCAAGTTTGAAATTTACAGCCGTAGCAGTACTTAAATGTTGTTTAATTTCTGAAAGTTTCATTACTATTTTGTTTTAATTTTTTATATTTAAGAGACGGTTTATATCCAAAAGTCAGCAGAGGAAGCTTCCAATACAAATTGTTGCACTTGCTCCTTTATTTTATCTCTCACCTGGCGGGTCCGGATCATCGTTTCCTCTTTATTTCCCTTAAATCCGGAAGGGTCCGTAAAAGACCATGCAATCCGTTTGGCCGATCCAGGAAAAATAGGACAGCGTTCGGCACTAGCTGCATCACACACCGTAATCACTGCGTTGTATAGTTCACCTTGTTGAATCAAATCAGCCACCGCAGTAGTTTGTTTGTCCTGAATATCAATGCCAATTTCGGCCATTGCTTCCACCACATAGGGATTTAAGGTTCCTGGTTCCAAACCCGCACTATCGGCGATGAATACATCTCTTCCTAATTCATTTAAAAAAGCCTCTGCCATTTGACTTCTTGCGCTATTGTGTATGCACACAAACAGGATTTTACGTTTTTCCATATTTTATTTATTTTAATATTGCAATAATACGATCATTTAAATCAAAAAAATCAACAACAGCCTTTTCCCGTCTGCCCTTCCATTTCGGCGAAAAAATTAGTAAAAAATTCACGGAATTTATTCCAGACATTCAGATCAATGCAATAGCATACACTTGTCCCTTCCACAGTACCCTGGATGATTCCGGCCAGTTTTAACTCTTTTAAATGTTGGGATATGGTCGGCTGGGCCAGCCCGAGTTCGCCTACCAAATCCCCACAGATGCAGGCATTTGTTTTCACAAGTTGCTGCAAAATGGCAATTCGGGCCGGATGTGCAATAGCTTTGGCCATATTTGCCAATTCATTTTGCTTTTTACTGAATAATGTTGTCTTTGTAGCTCCCATATCTTCTAATTAATTGCAATATTACGATAGATATATTGTTTCGCCAATTTTATTCCGATATTTTTTATCCTTTTCCCTCATGGCTCAAGCCCTATGAATGGTGTGTAGTATATTTACCTTGGCTACCAAGGCCTTATTGAATTGAGAATTAGATAATACAACTGCAGCTATAAAGTAAAATTGATGCCGGCGTAACCGTCAAAACTTCATCCGTTGTATGCGCACTGCATTTAAAATAGCCAGCAGCGCCACGCCCACATCCGCAAAAACAGCTTCCCACATGGTAGCAAAGCCACCAGCACCCAAAATGAGAACGATTGCCTTCACTGCAAATGCTAAACTGATATTTTGTAAGACAATCTTTTTCGTGGCTCTCCCTATTTTAATGGCGGTAATAACCTTGGATGGCTGATCTGTCTGAATCACTACATCAGCCGTCTCAATAGCAGCATCGCTACCTAATGCTCCCATGGCAATCCCGACATCACTTAATGCCAAAACCGGCGCGTCATTAATTCCATCTCCGACAAAAGCAATGGTTCTGGTTGTATCCTGCTTCAGCTCTTCGACCTTCTGTACTTTATTTTCGGGGAGCAGATCCCCAAAGGCTGTATCTATACCCAAACTTTTTGCTATCTTTTGTGTGATGGAGTTTTTATCCCCACTCAACATTATGGTTTGTTCAATTCCTATTTGATGCATGTGTTTAATGGCAATTGCTGCATCTTCTTTTACTTTATCAGCTATAAGTATATACCCTGCATACTGGCCATTAATGGCCACAACGACAATGCTCTCTACGATTTCTTCGAGGTGATTACTGAAGCTGACATTGAATTTCTTGAGTAGCTTCGTATTGCCTGCTATTATTTCCTGACCGTTCACATTACCCTTTAATCCGTGGCCCGCAATTTCCAGCACTTCTTCCGCCTTATAAGACGCTTCCCCCTTCTTTTCAAATTCAACAATCGCTTTGGCGATAGGATGGGTAGATTTACTTTCAAGTGCTGCTACTATCTTCATGAATTCTGTCTTATCCATATTAGATGCAACTACCTCCTGCACTTTAAATACTCCCTCTGTAAGTGTACCGGTTTTATCCATTACTACTGTATTTATCTTGGTCATAAGCTCTAAGAAATTAGATCCCTTGAAAAGAATGCCATTCTTGCTTGCAGCCCCAATACCGCCAAAATAACCCAATGGTATGGATATAACCAAGGCACATGGACAACTGATAACTAAGAAGATCAAGGCCCGATATAACCATTGTGAAAATACATAATCATCTACGGTAAAATAAGGCACTACGACTAGTGCAACCGCTAAAAAGAAAACAATTGGTGTATAGATTTTAGCGAATTTTCTGATCATCAGTTCCGTTTTGGCCTTTCTTGAAGTGGCACTCTGCACCATATCCAGTATTCTCGCAAGGGAACTATCGGCGAATTTCTTGGCTACTTTCAATTCTATTACTTTATCCAGATTGAGCATCCCTGCTAAAACGGGCGCTCCTTGATAAATAGATTGGGGTTTGCTTTCTCCTGTGAGTGCTGAGGTATTGAAACTGCTTCTGTCGCTGAGCATCTCGCTATCCATCGGCACTTTTTCGCCGGCCTTTACTTGGATAGTTTCCCCTACATTAACATTTTCAGGACTTGTTTCTATGTATTTATCATTTCTCATGACTGTAACAGTAGAAGGTCGTATATCTAATAGAGCCTTTATATTCCTCTTTGCTTTATTCACGGCTGCGCTTTGGAATAATTCTCCGATCCCGTAAAATAGCATGACTGCTACTGCCTCTGGATATTGGCCAATAGCAAAAGCGCCGACGGTTGCCAGTACCATCAGGGTAAATTCAGTAAAGAGCTCTTTTTGGAGCAGGCCCCCCCAGCCTTCCTTGATAACAGGAAGGCCGACCGGTAAATAAGCAAGACCATACCATACCAGGCGTATGTAGCCTGTAAAAAAGGAGAGCTGGAAGATATTATCGACAGCGATCCCGATAAGTAACATAATCAGGCTTGTTAAAGCAGGCAGGTATTGATTTAAAGGACTTTTGCGCTGCTGTGTTATGGCTTCAGCCTCTTTATCAACCGCACGGTCCTGATGCAATAGCTTTTCAGCACCTGCTTTGTTGTATATCTTTTCTTCCTGGGTACAACAGGTCATTCTGCCCTGTGCATCATAAGTATGAACATGATTGGGATCTGTATTGAACATGTTAGAATATTTAATGATTCTTTAATTGAATACTTACTCTTCTTCTTCTTCCGTGTTTTTCATTTTTGAAAGCAGGTCATAGGCCCCTTCAGTGACGATTTCACTACCTGCTTTAAAATCCCTTGGAAATATCACTGCTATATATCCATCTTCAGTTACACCCGTTTTAACTTCCATCATTTGAAAACTATGGTTTTCCTGGTTACTGCCCCTTTTTGACGTTTGCGGAAGAAAAATATAGTTTTTTCCAGCAAAGCTAACGATAGCGCTTTCAGGCAAGGCGGTCACCTCACTGCTACCTGCCTCAATAGATGCCTTAATATATATGCCCGGTATCATAGTAGAGGAAAGACTTCCTGTTATATCGCAAATAACCGGTATGCTGCCATCCTTCCCGATTTCTTTACCGATCAAATCGATTTTAGCCTTATAAGCTGTCGAATCATTCGCGAGTGAAAACTGGATCTTTTGACCGGGCCTCAGTTTTGCGATGTCTTTTTCAAAAACGGCTAATGATACATATATATTATCTTTATTTACAATTCTGAACATTTCGTTATTGGGATTAACATACGTACCTCTGTTCACATTGACCTGCGTCACGTATCCGTTGATAGGTGAATAAACGGAAACCGTATTCTGAATTCCAGTTCGTTCCAGATCCTGGGTATTGATATGGATTAAAGACAGTTTAGCTTTCAGTCCCTTCACGGTATTTAATGCCGCCTGGTAATCGGCTTTTGCTTTTTGCAATGTCTTTTTTGCATTGATATTTTGCGCTGAGAGCTCCTGTTGCCGGCTATATTCCGTCGTAAGGAATTCTAACCTGCTTTTGCCGTCCAGATAGTCCTGCTGCAATTGGATAAATTCTGGACTTTCCAGCGTAACTAACCTTTCTCCCCTAGAAACCCTTTTCCCTTCTAACAAAGTAGTTGATTTTACGATACCACCATAGGGCATGGTGATGCTGGCGGCGTTTTGTGGCGGCACTTCCAGTCGCCCGTTTACCTTGAGGGCAGCACTTAAGTTGCGTAGCTGTGCCTGTCCGGTTTTTATGGCTATGGAGCGGTACTGCGTGGCGCTGAGAGTCACGATATTATTCAAGTCGGTTTCAGACGTGCTGTCCGGTTTTACCGCTGTGCTCTTAGAGTTATTTTCCTCTTTATTATTACATGCTATTATTTGAAACGCGGCAAATGCAGCCAATAACATAAATCCGTATTTTTTTATCTTAATCATCGTCATTTTAATTTAATAGTTAGTTATTTTCACCAGACAGGTATTGCAGCTGAATTACTGATTGGTTGAATTGATGGACCGTTTGTAAATAACCCGATCTGATCTCCGAATAAGTACGTAACGCTTGAAGTAAACCAACATATTGAATTTCCCCCTGTCGAAAGGATTCCTGCGCCTGCGTGCGTAGAAATTCCGCATTGGGTAATGCACTCTGTTCATAATAGCGTACACTTTTTACCTGTTTCAGATATTCTTCGATAGCCTGGTCATATTTACCGCGTATATTGGTTTGGTACAACTCTAGTTGCTTTTCGGCTATCTGTGCATCCACTTTAGCGGCATTTATCCTGTTCTTATATGGTTTATAAAAGAGGGGGATACCTATGGTTGCCTGGACGCCCCAGAACCGTTTACCGCCCCCAAAATAGGTGTCCTGCCCACCCACCGGCTGTATGCCAATAATACTTTGATTAAAATAACCGACAGAAAAATCTGGTCCCGCCTCGGCCCGCTCCACATTGACTGCGCTGTTGGTAATGTCAATTTGCTGCTTGATCAGCTTTACCACCGGGTTGGTTAAAGAGTCTGCCTCGTGCAAAAAGGCGGTGGCGTCTGCTTTTATAATCGTACTGTCTGCAATCATAACCGGAGCTGTCCAATTTAAAAGCGTTTGGATTTGCTTTTGTGCAATCAGGATATCTCCGTTATTTCTAACGGCCCGGTTCCTGATTTCATCCAGCTCCGTCTGCGCGGTCTTTGCCTCCAGCAGCGTACTTTCGCCAGTTTTGTAGCGCAGGTTCGCCGCTTTGAGGAAATTTTGATAAACGGTGTCCTGTTCAACTAAAAGCTGCCGGTAGGCTAAAAGGTAATTCAGCTGGTAATAGGCTGCTTTTACATTATAAATAAGATCATTTTTGACAACCTCCACATTTAACTGGCTCGCAGTTATACGGGCATCGGCCAGCTTTTTATTAGCATTGGATAACCACGGATTGGGAATGTTTTGATTGACCGAAAAATAAGTATCCCACCGCCGGCTATTGGACTGGCCGTATTGTGCCCCAATAGCTGTTTTACCAAAGTCTGCGGCTGTTTTTTTGAGAAATTCCTGTTTGGTTATGCCCAGCGCGGCAGATTTGACAGATGCATTTTGCGCAACGGCTATTTGGATAAGGCTATCTAAAGTCTGAGGCTGTTGCAAAGATATTTGTGCCTTCACCCCAAACGGAAAGGCTATTAACAGCAACAGGACTGTTATGACCGGTCCAGCTTTCATTTTCTTTCGTTTTATGCCTTCAAAATAAGTATAGAGTACCGGCAATACTAAAAGGGTGAGGAAAGTAGCGGTAATCAGCCCACCGATGACAACCGTTGCCAGTGGCTTTTGAACCTCTGCACCGCTGCCATGAGAAAGTGCCATCGGGAAAAACCCAAGCGACGCCACTGTTGCTGTCATCAGCACCGGCCGTAAGCGCACTCTGGTGCCCATAATGACAATTTCACGAAGGTTGGTAATTCCAGATTTTTTGAGCGTATTAAACTCTGCAATCAGCACGATGCCGTTTAGCACGGCGACACCGAACAGTGCGATAAAGCCGATGCCAGCTGAAATACTGAATGGCATGCCCCGGATCCATAAGGCAAATACGCCGCCAATAGCAGAAAGCGGGATGGCGGTAAAGATCAACAGTGCCTGCTTGAAAGAGTTAAAAGAGATAAAGAGCAAGAAAAAGATCAAGAGTAAGGCTACAGGCACCGCTATGGAAAGCCTCGCGGAGGCTTCCTGTAAATTCTTAAATGCGCCGCCATAAGTAAGGGAATAACCCGGGTCAAATTTGATTTTCTGGTCAATCTTTTGCTGAAGTTCCTGGACAAGGCTGTTGACATCCCTGCCGCGCACATTGATGCCGACCATGATTCTGCGGCGGGTATCTTCCCGCTGTATCTGGTTAGGGCCGATCTCCATATCCACATCCGCTAACTGGCTGATGGGTACCTGCATGCCTGTTGGTGTCGTAACCGAAAGGTTCTTAATGTCAGCGATGCTTTGCCGATTCTCTTTTTCCAGTCGGATTACGAGGTCATAGCGCCGTTCTCCTTCAAAAACAAGGCCGGCAGAAGTGCCGGCAAAACCCGCCTGGATAACACGGTTTATATCTTCAATATTGAGGCCATATCGAGCAATTTGAGCCCTATTAAAATGTATGACGATCTGTGGCAAGCCAGTCACCTGTTCCACATAGATGTCGGAAGAGCCCTTAACGGTTTTGGCGATGTCTCCGATTTGCCTGGCATAGCCTGCAAGCTTGTCCAGGTCATCTCCGAAAATTTTTACGACCAGATCCTGCTTTGCACCAGAAATGAGTTCATTAAATCGCATCTGTATGGGTTGTTGAAAGCCAAATGTTACGCCAGGGACATATTCCTCGAGCTTTGCCTGCATTTTTTCTGCCAGTTCATCTTTATTTGATGCGCTCGTCCAATCTTTTTTATCCTTTAGAATAATCATGACGTCTGCGGCTTCCACTGGCATTGGATCAGTTGGTATTTCTGATGAACCTATTTTGCCGATTACCTCTTTTACCTCCGGGAAATTATCTTTCAAAACTTTTGCCGATTTTTGCGCCGCTTCTATTGTCTGGGAGAGGCTGCTGCCTGTTAGGACGCGCATCTCTACTGCAAAGTTTCCTTCATCAAGTGACGGGATAAATTCTGCTCCTAAGTATTTGAATGTTATCAGGCTGCCCACAAACAATACCAATGCTATAACGATCGTCATTATCCTTCTTTTTAATGCCAACTGAATAAGCGGCGTATAAACTTTCTGAAAAAATTCCATGATCCGGTCTGATATGGTCCTTCTATGTTTTACCTTCTTGCTTAAAAGCAGCGCACTCATCATGGGGACATAGGTCAGGGAAAGTATAAGTGCACCGATGATCGCAAAAGCCACCGTTTGAGCCATCGGACGGAACATCTTTCCTTCGATGCCTGTCAGGGCAAGGATGGGGAAATAAACGATCAGGATAATAATCTGGCCGAAGGTCGCAGAGCTCATCATTTTATTGGCGGAGTAGTGTACTTCATGGTTCATGACACTTTGGCTCAGCCGGCCCTCCTTTCGCATGACTAACTGATGTAGCACCGTTTCGACAATGATTACGGCGCCATCCACAATCAAACCGAAATCAATCGCCCCCAACGACATTAAATTCCCCGAAACGCCAAAGATATTCATCAAGGAAATGGCAAATAACATGGCGAGTGGGATGACCGATGCCACGATTAATCCGGCCCTCAGGTTGCCCAGGAAAACCACGAGGACAAAGATGACAATCAGCGCTCCTTCCGCTAAATTCCTGGTTACAGTACTTATTGCCCTGCCTACAAGTTTAGACCGATCTAAAAATGGGTCTATCTCTACCCCTTCAGGCAGGGTTTTTGAAATTTGGGCGATACGGTCTTTTACATCCCCAATTACTTTGGAAGCATTAGCGCCTTTGAGCATCAATACGAGGGCACCTACGGTTTCACCATCATTGTTATAGGTCATGGCCCCATAGCGGATGGCGGAACCTAATTGTACGGTGCCAACATCTTTGATCAGAATAGGTATACCGCTGGCGGTGTTTTTCACCACAATGTTGCGGATATCGTCTAAATTTTTTATCAAACCATCACTTCGGATAAAATAGGCATTGGGCTTTTTGTCAATGTAGGCTCCACCGGTATTCTGGTTGTTTTTGGCCAGCGCATTATAAACATCGCTGATGCTTACATCTATTGCCCTTAGCTTATCGGGGTTAAGCGCCACTTCGTATTGTTTCAAGTGGCCGCCAAAACTGCTGACATCGGCAATACCCGGGACACCTAATAGCTGACGCCTAATGACCCAGTCCTGGATGCTGCGCAGCTCCCTATCAGAGTATTTCTTTTCATAGCCCGGTTTTGGCCGCACGATATATTGGTATATCTCCCCGAGTCCGGTGGAAACAGGGCCAAGCTCAGGATTGCCCATACCGGCGGGGATCTCCGTTTTTGCTTTAGCCAGACGTTCACTGACCTGTTGTCTTGCCCAGTAAACATCTATATTGTCTTTAAAAATGACGGTGACCACTGACAACCCGAAGCGGGAAAATGAACGAATTTCCTCCTTACCGGGGATCGTGGACATGGTCTGTTCGATTGGGAAAGTAACAAAGCGTTCAATATCCGTAGCGCCGTTGGAGGGTGAAGCGGTGATGATCTGTACCTGATTATTGGTGATATCAGGCACCGCATCAATGGGCAGTCGGGTCACAGAAAAAATGCCCCAGGCGATTAAGCCCAGCGTAAATAACCCGATAATCAGCTTATGCTGTATGGAAAACTTAATAATCTTATCTAACATTAGATTCTTTTATGGATACCTTCCTTCCAGGCTGCAGATACAGTAAAGGCGAATAGGTAGTCCGGTTTCAAAAAGTGTGGAAACAAAAAAGAATGATAGCAGGTAGTGCTATTGTGCCGACAACAGTTCAGCAGTCTGCAAGACATATACTGCCATCAAAATGTTAAGATAATTGCGGAGGTTGCCAGATGCTTTGGTCCTCATGAGAGATAAAATCCAGATCGGGTATTATATAGGCAATCCTATTGTCTATTTTAGGAATAGAATATATGGAGACTGGCTGAAAAAATGCTGAGGCAGGGCAGTGAGAACAGGTGCAAAACGGCGTACAGGCATCTGTTTTAGGCCGATTATCCGGGTGAGCGTCCGTTAATGCGGAAATTGTGACCATTTCTTTGCTATTCATTGCTGCACGCTGTCTGTCCCTACAAGGAAGTAGGGATAAAACCAGGAGATAGCAGGCCATTATAGCAGTGAAATATTTCATCGCTGGCAAAGATAGGATTTTAGATGAAAAAAACGATTTTTATGCCTCCTTTTTACTTCCCGCCGTCATCCCGGACCAGATTTGCCTGAAATGGAGCACCCACAATAGATAACAAAATCAGTGTTATGTCGTCTCTGCAAAAAAGCCCTTTTGGGGGAAGACGTTTGCTAAATATGCTGCTTTCAATCGCCCGTCATAAAAGAGGCAATAAAAATGGGAACTTCCCTCATGAGCCAGCCGCCGTGTAAGGGCTCCCCTTTTAAGTGCTTAAAGAAGTCTTTCTGCCAGGCTTACCTCCCCACATAATATATGCAGCTCCTGAAAACCTGAAAAGTGCTCAGAATCAAATAGGACTGAACGAAGTGTGAGTTCTTTAGAGATTTTGACTTGTTTAAAAAATACAGTAGCCTATCACCTGGGTGTTCCTGCCTGCCAATGCCGAAATGTGCAGTTTAATATTCCATTCCAAGGTTTCTGCATATCTGTATAGGCCTGTAAAAAGCGAATTGCCCCGTTTTTAAGAATATGAGGGGCAATCTATAATAGTATATCCCAGGCACAAAACAGGCCAACCAAGTTAAGTTTTATCTTCCATAAATACAATTTGGTTATTTATCCATTTGCTTTAGTTTGGATTTCATGAGCCTTATTCCGGCCTGCTGGCTTGAAATAATCTCTTGCTGTAATTGCTTAATTTCTGGATCCAGTGTTTTTGACTGCTCACTCATCAAAATGGCCGCCCCATGATGGGGAATCACTCCTTTTAAAAACTGCTTACCAGAAATACTTACCTGGAAATGGATCAATAAAAAAAGACGGTTAATGCTACGGATCCTAATAAGAGTAAGAGTCCGTTCAATTTCTTATACCTATAAATTTTTGCGCATTAATACCAGTTAAGTGGTCATCATGGGCATGGTCATCAGTGCCGCCATATAAAACTAGTTAATGTAATGTTGGAAAATACATTTTCCAGGCTGTTTACCATGGCATACATTAAAATATCCATGGAGATAAAGGACAGTATCAGCATGAAAAGAAGCTTCCAATAGGGATCCGTGTCGTGACGATCCCCTATGGAGGAGAAGTGATTTTGGGGTTCCATGACAGGAGATTTTAAAATTTTAAGGGTTTAACCTAGTATAAATCTAATGATTGAAATCTATCTTTACACTTCTTAGCCGAAGTGCATTCAGGATGACTGAAACGGAACTCAAGCTCATGGCCAGGGCTGCAATCATGGGGGACAGCAAAACGCCAAAAAAAGGATAGAGCACCCCGGCTGCAATGGGGATCCCCAAGACGTTATATCCCAGGGCAAACCATAAGTTTTCCTTGATGTTGCGCATCACCTTATGGCTCAATAACCGAGCCTTGGCTATTCCATTCAAATCACCTTTTACCAAGGTGATAGCCGCGCTTTCAATGGCTACTCCGGTCCCGGTACCCATGGCAATGCCTATATCCGCCTGCGCCAGCGCGGGCGCATCGTTTATGCCGTCTCCTGCCATCGCCACTTTTTTGCCCTGTGCCTGAAGGCGCTTGATCTCCTCCAGTTTATTTTCCGGCAGCATCTGCGCTTTGTATCCATTAAGATGCAGCGTGTCACTCACCGCCTTTGCCGTTGCTTCATTATCACCTGTAAACATGATAACCTCCATCCCTTCTTCCTGTAATCTGTGAATGGCCTCCGCACTTGTTTGTTTGATCTTATCTGAAATCACGATATAACCGACAGCGGCGTTTCCTACCGCCAAATAGGAAACCGTTTTCCCCTGCTTTTGTTCGTGGGTAACCTGCTCCAATAGCCCGGCCGCAATGACCGCACCTACCTGCTCCATTAGTTTCTCATTGCCCAGCGCCAGGGACTGGCCTTCATATTCCCCTATAACGCCTTTGCCCGTGACCGCTTCAAATTTGTCAACGGCCTTTGCCTGCACGGCTTTTTCTTTGCCGTATTTAAGTGTTGCCTCGGCTAAAGGATGTTCGCTGCTACTATTGAGGGCCACGATCATTTGAAGCATCTCTTTTTCCGCGTATTGAGCGCTTGTACTGACCATTTTCTCCACTGAGGGCTTGCCTTCGGTAATGGTACCCGTCTTATCAATTACGAGTACATCGATCTTGTTCATTTTTTCAAGTACTTCAGCATCTTTGATGAGAATACCTGATTTAGCGCCTTTGCCGACACCCACCATGACCGACATGGGCGTGGCCAGTCCCAATGCACAGGGACAGGCAATAATCAGTACCGCTATGGCATTGACAAAACCATAAACATAGGCCGGATCAGGCCCATAAATAGCCCAGAGCGTAAAAGTGATCAGTGCAATGACAACGACGATCGGCACAAAGTAGCCGGAAATCTTGTCGGCCAGTTTCTGGATTGGTGCTTTGGAGCGGCTGGCAGTATGCACCATCTCAATAATCTGCGAGAGCAGTGTGTCAGCACCTACTTTTTCCGCCAGCATTGTAAAGGTCTTATTGCCGTTTATCGTACCCGCGCTTACTTTATCGCCCGCCTGTTTATCCACCGCAATGGGTTCTCCGGAGATCATGGATTCATCAATGGTGACTGCTCCAACTTTAATACTTCCGTCCACAGGTATTTTCTCTCCTGGTTTCACCCGCAGCAGATCTCCTTTTTGAATATCCTCTATGGACAGCGTGCTTTCCTGGTTTCCTACAATTTTAGTCGCACTATTGGGTGCCAGTTTCAAAAGTTCTTTAATGGCACTATTGGTCTTACCGTGTGCCCGGGCTTCTAAGAGCTGCCCTAAGAGCACGAGGGTCAGGATAACCGTGCCCGCTTCAAAATAAACGTACACCGTGCCTGCGTGCGTCTTAAACTGATCGGGAAAGATCCCCGGCAGTAACAAGGCAAGCACGCTGAACAGCCAGGCGACACCGGAACCGACACCAATCAGGGTAAACATATTGAGTCTCCAGGTGATGATGGAGCGCCCCGCCCGCTCAAAAAACATCCAGGTCGCATAGAACACCACAGGAATGGACAGTGCAAACTCCACCCAGTTCCAATACTTTAAGCCCATTACATTAAATAGTGGATTACCGGGTATCATTTCCGTCATGGCGATCAGAAAAATGGGTAGGGTAAACAGTACGGCAATTTTAAATTTGCGCAGCAGATCTTTATAGGTATTATCTTCCTCCTTCTCGCCGCCATTTATGGGTACCAGATCCATCCCGCATATCGGGCATGAACCCGGGCTGTCCCGGATAATCTCGGGATGCATTGGGCAGCTGTACCGGGTGACTTTTTGTAATGCAGGCTTTTTCACCAGGCTCATCCCGCAAACCGGGCAGTTGCCCGGTTTGTCGTACGTTTTATCACCTTCACAGTGCATGGGGCAATAATATGTCCCATGACCTGTCTGCTGATCGTCATCCTTATGTGACTTATTATGTTGGATAGGTGCATGGTGGTTCAGTTGTGGACCGGCCGTTCCATGGGCAGGCACCTGCCCCCCGGCTACAACAATGCCCTCGTCATGTCCCAACATTTCTATCGTATAATCGCCCGCAGCAGATAATGCCTGCTGCAATTTTTCGATGGGAACATGCTGCTCCATCGTGAGTATCGCATGAGGCGGATCTAAGTTGACCTTTGCTGAAACGCCTTCAAGGGCATTTAACGCATGCGCTACTTTTGTCCTACAGCCGTCACAGCTCATACCGGTTATCTTGTAAGTATGTTTCATGAATTTTTGCGTTTAATAAGTGATGGTAAGCCCGGCTCCCCATCCCATGTCGCTGTCGTAATGGGTAGAGAGGCCCAGGTTTTTCGTCAGGATATACTTTCCTCCAACCATATATTCCCTGTCTGTATTCACCATAAAGGATGCTCTCAGCCTTGGCGTAAGTGGAATGTCTTCCCGCATCAGCTGAATCCTGAAATAACCTGTTTGATCCACACTGGCGTCCAGGACTAGTAGCATGGGTAAGGTATATTGCAACCCGGCGTGAATGACTTTACGGTCATCTTTGGTGTTTGCTTGCCCTAAAAGGCTTTTATCATGTGCCGAATGTTTGCGGTAACGCCAGTCAATGCCTACATATGGAAAAAGCCATTGCATCTTACCCAGGTATCTGCCGAAATGCGTCTCCACTTCATAGCCGTGATGGGCGTTGTAGCCTAATCTCCATTCGCTCTGGAAAGCCCAGCGTGTATTGGCATACATCAGGGAACCGTCATTGCCATTGGTAGCGAAGTCATTTTGGGCCATCAGGTGAAACATCCGGTCATCCTTTTTCAGCATTTTATAGGCTTTATCCGGATCAGGAATCTCCGGATTGGCAGGACTGTTTTCATAACTGAATACTCGGCCCATCCCACTCATCATGTGATAGAGGATATGACAATGGAAAAACCAGTCGCCGCTTTCTGATGCGTGGAATTCTAAAGTATCGGTTTCCATCGGCATAATATCCAGTACATTTTTCATGGGGGACTTTTCACCGAATTGGTTAAGTACCCTAAAATCATGACCATGCAGGTGCATGGGGTGGCGCATCATCGAGTTATTGTGCAAAATGATGCGGATGTTTTCTCCACGCTTGATGAGTATTTTATCGCTTTCCGAAACAGTTTTATTGTCCAGTGTCCATACATAACGGTTCATGTTACCGGTCAATTCAAATTTCAGTTCTTTCCAGGGACCTTCGGGCAGCGTTGTCTTTTTGGGCGCTTCCAGCATATTGTAATTCAGCGTTGTAATGCCACCAGAAGACATATCCATATCCATATTTACTTCTGCCTTCTTTTTCACCATATCCATACCGCATTTAGGGCATTTACCAGGCTTATCCGATGTTACTTCCGGGTGCATGGGACAGACATAGGTCATTTTTCCATCCGCCTTAACGCTACCTTGGCTTCCACCGTCCATATCCTTCATCGGCATATCCTTCATCTTTATACTGCCAGCAGCCATATCCTTATTCCCGTTTGCCTTCTTTTTGACTAAAGCCATACCGCATTTGGGACATTTACCAGGCTTATCTGAAGTTACCTCCGGATGCATGGGGCAGACATAGGTCTGCTCGGAGGATGATGACTGTGGTTGATGATGCTTTGGGTGATCCACGTCACTCATTCCGTTCATACCTTCCATTCCACCCATGTTTTCGTCACCTGCTTTTTCATCCATTTCCGGATACATGACACTATTCATATCCATAGTCTGTAGGGTCATATTCATGCCCATAGGCTTCATATCCCCATTCATTTTCATCATGTCATTCATCATTTTCATGCCTGCAAAGTATTTCAGCTTCGGAAGCTTTTTGGCGGCCATTTTCATACCGCTGCCCAGCCAAAGCCCCGCCGAACCGGTACGGTCTTCGGGTGTGGCCAGGAACTCATATTGCATGTCCTTTGGAATCGTCACGACTACGTCGTAGGTTTCCGCCGGCCCAATGATCATCCTGTCCACCATCACCGGCATGACATCATTGCCATCATTAGCCACCACCATCAGTTGACCACCGCTATAACTAAGCCAGAAATAGGAAGAGGCGCCGCCGTTGACAATACGTAACCGAACCTTATCGCCGGCTTTAAATTGGGGAAACTGCTCCTCGGTTTGCCCGTTTACAAAAAACCTTTCATAATAGACATCGCTGACGTCCATCGCCTTCATCCGTTTCCATTCATTGGTCAACTTTACACCCAATTTACCCGCTTTTATAGCTTCTGAGTAACTCTGGACCGTGCCTTTTTTGATGGCAAACCAGTCGTTTGCCGTATGCAGCCTCCGGTCTATCTCCTTGGGTCTCATATCGCTCCAGTCGCTCAGCACCACAGGGATGGTCGGAATTTCTGGTTCTGTTCGCTTGTTAAAGATCAGGGCGCCATATAGGCCGATTTGTTCCTGAACAGAAAAATGGCTGTGATACCAGTAAGTGCCCGCCTGTACAACGGGGAATTTATAAATATGGGTGGTATGGGGCGGTATAGGCTGCTGCGTAAGAAAGGGGACCCCGTCCATCCGGTCCGGCAACTGTACTCCATGCCAATGTACAGCGGTCGGTTCATCCGCATTATTATGAACATAAATAAGCGCCGTATCACCGATGGTGAATACCAGCGTCGGCGCAGGGATGCTGCCATTAACGGCAATGCCTTTTCGTTTTTTGCCTGTATAGTTGACCGTACTATCCGTCACATATAAATCATAGCGGACGCTTTTGACACCCGGTGTTCCCTTAGGAAAATGGATGCCTGAATTGGCCCCTTTTATCGTTTTTGTGGCGAGGTCTTTCTCCAGATTGGAAATAACACCAGGGGGTGGCGGCGAATCCAGCGGCGTGGGTCTGGCCACTGGTGCAGCAAAGCTTGTGAACGGCCAAAAAGTATCATTATTGCCCCGATCAAAAGCTTGCGCGAAGCCAGCACGTCCCAGGCATAACAGTGCTATTAAGGTGAATACATTTTTCATTTTGGAAAAAACTTTTTTATCTATTGATTAAGACTATCTATTGTGTTATCCAGCCAGCTTACCAGCTGCTGCTTTTGTTCCTTGGAAAGCCGGGCGTCCCTATGTATAAAGGTATAGGATGTCAAGGGCATGACGCCGTCCTTCACCTGGTTTTTCATGGACCTGAGCTTGCTGACCCGTCTTCTGTCGGAGTACCCGGCAAATTCATCCAGGTTTAATTCGGCTTTCCCGTTGCGTATATGCCCTGCCATCCACCAGCCGACCGGCTGCACATGGGTATACCAGGGATACGCCGTATTGTTGGAATGACAGTTGGCGCAGGACTGCTGTAAAATCTGTGTTAAGTTATCCGGTACATGGTAGAGCGCTGTCAAACTTTGTTTAGAAACCTGACCGCTATCATTGCGGTCAGGTTGGATAAACTGTATCATGACAAATGTACCCACTAATCCGCCCAGGATCATGGTTTTACGTTTGGTCATTGCCTGGGAGTTACTTTTTACTGATAGTTTCTTTTACCGATCCGCAGCTAGACATGCTCTTACCCAGGTAGGGATTTTTGATATCCTTTACCTCACTCACCCAGGTCGCCTTAGCCATGGGGCAATAGTCTTTATATAAGGTCTGGGAAGTTCCAAAGGCCTTTATTAGGTCATAAATATCTTCACTAAGACCCTGGAAATGCTCTCTTTGGTGTTTGATATTCCCCCCGTTGTCAGCAATATGCTGCGCATTTTCCAGCGCATCAGCTGAGATATCGCTATAGGCCTTTTTCTGACCGGAACTCAGGGGTTGTTTATCCAGCTCTGCCAAAGCAGTATGTAACTGAGCGCTTGCCGTGGCGGCCTCCTTGGTGTTATCAGAAGCTAATGCATTTTTTAAATGCAGGTAATGGGTCATGACTGCTCCGAGGCTTGCGTTTTGAGGCGCTTCTTTGGGGGAGGACTGTGGCGACGATATAACAGTTTTTGCATTTGATTTCTGGGGGTTGCTGCATGCAGCAATAGTAGTAGCAATAATAGCTACCATAAAAATGAATGGTTTCATTACTTTTAGTTTAAATTTCTATAAATGATTAATAATAAAGCAATTTCATGCTTTAGACAGGACAGACCTATGGCTGCCATCAAAGAAATTTAACCTATTTTAGGGGGGAGCCAGATAGAGTGGAATCCTTGGGATAGGACAAATCCAGGCGAGTAATACGTTTGCTTCTCAGCACCATAGTCGCCGTAATCTATACCCTGTTTATGAGGCAGGACAATGGTCAAGTTAGAAGCAGGACAATGACAGGAATTATGTGGGCAATTGCCTCCACAATTATCATTTGAATCTTTTTTTGAATGATGGTCGCCACAGCAGGTTTTATCTTTAGTACAGGTTTTCCCCTGCTGGCTGCAAGATGTTTTTACAACCAGTTTTGAACCACAGCCGTAGGACAGCTTTGGTATCAAAAAGAAGCCGGTAAAAATAACCAGTAATATGAAAACCTGTTTTGCCATTATTTTGAAAATCAAAGATACAGATTCCTTTTAAATTCTTTACAAAAATACGAAGTCTGGAAAAAGGATCGTTACAAGATTTAGTGAAAATATTATAAAATTTTTACTACAGCGCTTGTTTTGAAGGACTTTTTATAATCAGAGAGGCTTTTATTATTCAATTAAGATAAATTGATTGCGTATTGGCTAATCTAAATTCCTTTTAAAACTGCAATACAAAAAATTCTGTTGGGTATTAAACGGTGTTATGTGATCGGTTGTTAAGCACTTCAATTTACTGAACCCGTTTGCAAATTGTGTTGTCAAGGTCTGCGCGTCAAATTGCTTGATGTCCAGCCCGCTACATTTTGACGGTCCGTTCGTTGAAAAAGTCCCAATGATCATGTAGTCCTTAACGTGCTTTCTTGCCGTATCAACATATCGGGCAATTTGTTGGGCCGACGTCAAGAAGTGAAAGGTTGCTCTGTCGTGCCAAATATCATAATGGGTTACTGGTTGAAATGCGGTGATGTCGCTGACAATCCAGGTTACTTTCTGTGCTTTGTCACCTAAACGGTCTTTGGCTTTCTCAATTGCCTTTTCAGAAATATCAAGTACCGTGATATTTTCATACCCTTCATCGAGCAAAAAGTCGACAAGTTTACTATCGCCACCACCGATGTCAATTATCTTAGCGGCCTTGGGCAAGCCGAAAGAGCGGATAAAATTTAAAGAAGTTTCAGGCACATCCTCCGTCCAACTTAATTCATTTGGCTGTTTGGTTGCATATATTTTATCCCAGTGATCGCTTTGTTTTTTTCTGATGGCCTTTAGGGTGTGGTGAATTAGCTGTAAGGTGTCAAGGCTGCCCATTTCTTCGCCTTTTTCAAAATCTCCCTCGATTTGAGCCATTGTATTTGTAAGGCACGCAATGCAGATCACATCTTTGTTTTTAGCTTTCGCAAACGCATAAAGCGCCGCCGCTTCCATCTCTACACATATTATATTTTGCTTTCTCGCTTCATCGATAGCGGTTTGTGTTTCACGATAAGGTGCATCTGTTGTCCAGCTGCTGGCGAGTTCAATAGACAGGTCGGTCGAACGGTAATACGTCATTAAGCTGTCAGATAAATACGGATGGATATTACTCGTTTCATCTGGTGAAATATAATGATAGCTTGTTCCCTCGTCATGAAGTGCCTGCTCAATTAAAACAAATTTTGAACGCTTTTTTGCTGGATTAATAATACCCGCTGAGGTAACACTGATTAAGGTTTTACATCCAGATGCAAATAATTGTTCTGCTATTAACACGGCAAAGGATGAGCCTACAACGCACCCTAGAACAGCAAATTCGTCGTTTTCATGTTTTACGCTATAAAGCTTTGTGTGATAACAGGCCCAACACTCATTGAACACGGCCTGCTTTGTCCGTATTAAATAGGCGACCAAGTCACCTTCAGGATCAAGCACACAAACCTCGGACACCTGGCAATTTTCAATACATTTTTGCCGCCTTGCTTCCCTTAATAGGTTTTCCGGTGTAAAAACCGAAAGTTCATTATAATGCTTGTTATTCGTATTCATTTCTCTGTCAAATTATTGATGTTGTCATAATTAGAACTGTCGCTAAGAGGCAACTGCTACATTCAGACGAACATTTTAGCACTAACACTTAGCTAAATCCTATGTCAAATTTAACAAAAAATATCTAGCAGGGGCCTACAACGCCTACTCATCTAAACTTAGAAGGTTCTCGTCGAGGTTGGATTGACCTTCTTTCAGTTAGGCTATCAAGAGTAAAAATGATTTAACACTTCCTTAGAGGGATATTCGGAATATAGTAGAAGAATCCTAAGCTCATGTTGAAAAATATTTTACATATACTATCGACCGCTTTTTAATACACTTCATAAAAATTTTACAATAATGTTTTCATAATAATCTAAACTAATTCCCCCACCGATACGGCAGCAGAGGAATATTGAAATAAGCCGTACCTTATTAGCGTAAGCGTTCGGCTATAACCGTCATTGTTGTTAAATATCCGGGATTTACTTTTGCGTTCTAAAACTGATAATCATGACAAAGGTAAATCGGGAAGAAGTTATGGCGCTAATCAACAGCAAGCC
>Ga0164243_10000201_pt1 | contig 134564 bp, 97 predicted proteins | sample OricompcompostOP_FD_108781 | JGI IMG/M metagenome (GOLD analysis project Ga0164243, IMG submission 108781) | Organic Plus compost microbial communities from Emeryville, California, USA - Original compost - Organic plus compost (OP) | ecosystem: Engineered > Solid waste > Mixed feedstock >...
GAATTTTAGTTGGATATCCCATATCTAGTTGTTTAACTAGATATAAAGATCATAAAAAATAGCAATATAACCAACTATATTGCTATTTTTTTTTGCCTTATCTAGAAAAAGGCCAAACTAGAGAATCGGGGCTTCCGCCCCGATCCCTTTGTTTAATACTGCAGTTAACCGTATTAACATCTATCAACTCATAAGGTTATTGTCCTGCCGCATTTTGCTTCAAAACACCGCCGGAACGGTCGATCTGTTGCTGCGGTATAGGGAAGATCTTATCCTTATCTTCGAATGTGATCGCTCTGGATGCTGATACAAAACCTGATTCAAATTTCTGATAGCTTTCAATGACTGATTTTGCCGTACCCCAGCGGACCAGGTCATAGAAACGGTGCCCTTCCAGAGCAAGCTCAAGCCTTCTTTCCATTTCAATCGCCTTCATTGCATAATCCGCATTAGCGAATGAAGGATAGGGTTTAACTAAATAATTGGCTGCTGGTTTGCCATCTATTTTGAGTGCCGGCAATAGCGCCGCCCTATTCCTTACATCGTTAACCCTGGCAAGTGCATAGGCCAGCTCTCCAGTCTGCGCCGCACATTCTGCGGCCATCAGGTATACATCTGCCAAGCGAATAATATTAACATTTAAACCGGTAATCTGGCTTGTTCCGGAAACACTGTTAGCGCCAAAATCTGCCTTATTGATCATTTGTTTTTTAGAAACAAACGGACCGCCAAAGGCTGGCTCCCGCATCCAATCATCACCCGGAAAAATACCCCAGTCTTTATAGGGGACACCTCTTCTGCCTACAGTATAATCCAACCGGGGATCCACGCGTAGCGTTTGATCTACTTTATACACTCTTTTTTTAGCGGTATCTAACCCCAGGTCTGACTTATATACTTCAGTACGATAATCAGCCGGATCTAAATAAGGAAGGCCTTTTGCATCTACTTTATAAGCGTTGACTAAATCAATAGAAGGTTGAAAAAATCCGCAACAAGTTACAGGTGCACTTCCATAAAGACCAGCAAGCATATCCCCAACATTTGCATTATCACCCGATCCGTCTGCATTGACCAGATTCTGGGCGGCAAAAATGCTCCCGGGGCCATTTTCTTTATTGACATCAAAATTATCTGTAAATGGAATAGTAGTAAGGGCTGGTTTTTGGGTAATAACATCCTTAAGCAGGGGTAATGCCTGATCATACTTCTTTTGATACAAATAGAACTTTCCGAGATATGATTCTGCTGCATACTTATCCACTCTACCTGCTTCTCCGTTTGGTTTGTCATAAGTCAGATTAGCAACTGCAAATTTAAGGTCATCTTCAATCTTGGGAGTGATATCTACATCATTGGCAACACTGGCCGCCTGCGAAGTTTCCGTGATTGATTCATCGATATAAGGGATCTCGTTGCCAAAGACCCGTGTCATGAAAAAATAATAGTGTGCACGAAGAAACCTGGCCTGCGCTTCAATGGAGAGCGCCTGTTCGTCCGTGAATTTATCATTCTGATCTGCCGCCTGTAGTTGTGCCAAGAGCTTCAAAGTCAGATTGCACCGGATCACCCCTTCGTAATAATTATTCCACATAGTGGGCAAGTTATCGTTATTGGGCAATACCTTGTGGAGCTCGATATCATTCATCGGCGATTGATCCGAATTATTACTGCCTTTATGGGCATCGTCTGCAGCCACCTCTCCAAAAAGCCATTGACTGGGTGCACTGGAATAGTTACCCCAGGTGCCATTGATATTACCGTTGACCAGACCATAAGCGCCGATCAAGGTATTGTTCACTGCCTTAGTCGTCAGCAGCTGGTCTTCTGTGATCTGCGCCTGAGGCTTTTGTTCCAGGAAACTCTTGCCGCAGGAAAAAAGCACAAAAACCAGGCACAGTGGAAGAATTATTTGATTTATCTTTTTCATAATTAATGCGTGTTTAATGTTAATTCAAGGAAGCTTAAAACGTTACATTCAGCCCGAAAATGAACTGACGGGAAGCGGGATAAACCCCCAGATCCACGCCAGGTGCAGAGAAGGTACTGGAGAACTGGCTGACCTCGGGATCTAATCCGGAATAGCCCGTAATGGTAAAGAGATTCGTTGCACTGATATAAGCCCTCAGATTGCTGATCTCTTTATTTTTAAACCATTTTTCAACAGGGAAGGTATAACCTAACTGAAGGTTTTTCATTCTAAAGTAACTACCGTCCTGGATATAATAGCTATTGGATTCTAGCTCCATTGATGAAGGCTGTCTATAAGGAGCAGGAATGTGGCTTCCTGTGTTTGTGGGACTCCAGGCATCTAACATACGTGTACTGACAGCGCCGTCAAAGGCACTGAAATCTGTATAATACCGGGTGGCATCAAAGATATCATTACCCTGGGAAGCATTGAAGAACATAGACAGGTCAAAGCGCTTGTAACTGGCATTAAAGCTTATTGAATAGATAAAATCCGGATGTGGATTGCCGATAATGGTACGATCCTCAGCATCTACTATGCCATCGCCGTTAACATCCGCATATTTCTGACCACCCACACGTGCACCATCATAAGACGGGGTGTTTTTTATATCCTCTTCACTCTGATAAATGCCGGTGACTTTATATCCATAGAAAGCGCCAAAGACTTCCCCTGCTCTCAGAATAGAAGTGTTAATGCTTCTGAATGTACCATAGATCTGTTCCTTAACGGTGGGAGCCAAGGATACCAGTTTGTTGACATTTTTAGAGATATTAAAGCCCAGATCAAACTTAAACTCATCCTTTCTGGCATCTTGATGATAATGATAGTTCAGGGCCAGCTCGATCCCTTTATTGGTCATGGTACCAATATTCACATAAGGGGAAGCACCGCCACCCACAGCCTGAGAAGGCAGGGGAACAGGATACAGCATATCGGTAGTCTTTCTGCTATAGAAGTCCAATGACCCGTCAAAACTGTGGTCCAGAATGGTGAAGTCCAGACCGGCATTCCAGGATTTCAGGGCCTCCCATTTAACATCCGGGTTGTCATAGCTGTTGGTCCAGATGCCGCTGGTCAGATCCGATCCGCCGATCGGGTAGGAAGAAGTGTTCTGATCTGCCTGGAATCGACGCAAATACTGAAAGGAAGGAATCGTCTGATTACCGGTCGCGCCATAGCCTACACGCAGTTTTAAATCATTGATCCAGTCAGCTCCTTTCATAAAGTCCTCATTGGAGATCCTCCAGGCGATACTCGCGGCCGGGAAATTACCGTAACGGTTATTGGGTCCAAAATTAGAAGAGCCATCACGGCGGATGGTCGCGCTCAGCAAATACTTATCTGCATAGTCATAATCTGCGCGGGCAAATAAAGAAAACAGAGATGAGGTATAGCCACTGCTGCCGCTGGACTTATTGGTGCTGGCAGCATCCAGATAATAATAATTAATATCCCCGAAAATAAAGAAATTATTACCTGTACCGGTTAAGACTCTGCCGGAACTTTCGACAGCTTCCGTACCTGCCAGCAGGGTCAGGTCATGCTTTTCTGCAAAAGTATGCTTATAGGTCAGGGTATTGGTCCAGGTCCATTCCGTAGCATACCCCTGGGTTTCGTTCAATGGATTATTATCCATGCTTCCTTCTGAGAATTCAGGATTAGGATAGCCAATGCTGACAGAACCGTAATTGTCGTACCGCAGACCATATGTGGTCTTTAAGTTCAGGCCGTCAACAATTTTCAAATCCGCAAAAGCGCTTCCAAAAAACTGGTTATCGGTGTTGATATTATCCTTGGCACGGTAGAGTACCGCCAATGGGTTTTCTGCATTACCTAACAAGCTTCCCTTGGTTCCGGCAAAATTGCCCATAATATCGTAAACGGGTACGATGGTCTGCATGCGGTAAGCCCACCCGATGGGAGAGCCTTCCCCCTGATAACTACCAGCCACATTCGGGTTGGTGGCAAAACCATTAAACTTTAAGCGGGAATATTGCATATTTTCCCCGATGGTCAGATGGTCGTTTAAGGTTTTAAATTGGCCGTTCGCACGGATCTGCGCTCTTTCAAAACCCGTGTAGCGGACGGTACCATCTTGTTTAAAATAACCGCCACTGATGGCATAATTGCCGTTTTCTCCTCCGCCTATAATACTCATTTCATGGCTTTGCATAGGCGCGTTGTCGGTAATCACATCAAACCAGTCAGTTCCTTGCTGGTTAGCCTTGGTAATTTGATAGAAGGTAGAAGCGTCCTGGGAATACCTGTACAAAGATGGATCGACCATAGCAGGCGTAATATCCTGCCCAAATTTTCTACCGGCGAGTAGATATTCAGGAAGGGTAGGGGTCTCTCCGGTACCATAATTGGCACCATCAATGGGTTTTCCCGCATTTCTAAATGCAGCAAACAGATTCTCTGCATACTGTAGCGGATTCAGATAATCAGGGAAGGAACCCTTGTTGGGCGCCTGAATGCCATAATAGGAAGAGATGGAGATCCTGGGTGGCCCCATACGGCCTTTTTTGGTCGTGATGATCACCACACCATTATTGGCCCTGGAACCATAAATGGAAGCGGCAGATGCGTCTTTTAGGACCTGCATGGTTTCGATATCCTCGGCGCTTAACCAGCTTAGTTTACCGGTATAGGGCATCCCATCAATAATAAACAACGGATCGTTATTATTAATTGTACTGAAACCTCTGATCCGGATCTGAGGTGTAGATCCTGGCGATCCGTCATTGATGATCTGCACACCGGCAGCCTTACCCTGCATGGCCTCTACCGGGCTGGCAGCTGGCTGGTCCTTGACTTCTTTCATATCTACTACCGCAACAGATCCGGTCAGATCTTTTTTCTGCATCGTGCCATATCCGACAACGATCACATCGCTTAAATCTGAATTGGTGGGCGTAAGCTGCATATTAATGACAGCATCAGTGCCGACCGTAACGGTGGCTTTTTTATATCCGACTGAAGAAAACTGCAAGACGTCGCCGACGTTTGCATTTATACTGTATTGTCCACTCTCGTCAGTGGTGGTTCCAACACTTTTGCCCTGTATTTCAACGGAGGCATTCGGGAGCGGGGCTCCCTTTTCTGAAGTTACCTTTCCTGAAACAGTTTTGCTCTGCGCGAAAGTCTGGAGACTGATGGCAAAACAAAACGTAAGCAAAAAGAGTAACATTGCAGTGGGGTTAAATCTTTTCATACGTTCACATGTTTTAAAGTGTACTGATTTTGATGCAATTGCTCAACTAAGATATGTTAATTAATTATGTTAATAAAAAATAAAAATTAACAACTTTGTGCAAAATATGCTTAACATAAAAAATAAAAGAGATTAAAAATGGAGCATATAAAGATACTAACTAACCATAATATATATTCTGGAATGCTTAATACGCTTAAATTTAACAAGCGGTCGTGCCGTTCAAAATTGTCTTAATATGTCAGATATAATAGCCAAAATCCGACTATTTCTACATAGAATAATTGTGGAAAAAAAACTGAAATATTTCAGATGCTACGCCTGCGAATCTTTCATGAATTGTAAATAATTGCAAAGACCACTGTTTTTTAATTAACTTGCCTGGCAGTACTTGTTAATCTCTTTTTCCTAGTGCAAAGGTTTGCACTAGGAAAAAGATAACATTGCTGGTTTAAAATTTTATTTATTACAAAATCACTCAATCATTTCATTTTTACCAATTTAAAAACTACATGCAAAACCCTCAGTTATTCAGATCAAGAGCCTTACTGGCCGGCGCGTCGCTGCTGGTCAGTGGACTATTTATGCAGGGCAAGTCCCAAAGTTCTGCAGGCAGTCATCTGTTTTCCAAAACAGATACGGCAGCCGTACCCAAAGAAATCCAGGATCCTGAGTGCCTGGGCATCCATAAGGAGCCCTATCATGCCACCTTGATGCCTTATGGCAATTTGCAGGAAGCATTAAAAGCCGACCGGAGAAGTTCTACCTATGCCAGAAGCCTGAATGGCACCTGGAAATTTAACTGGGTGGACTGGCCCCAGAAAAGGCCGGTGGATTTTTATAAAGAAAATTATGACGTATCCAGTTGGGCGGATATACCGGTTCCTTCTAACTGGCAGGTAATGGGTTACGGTACTCCAAACTACAGTAATTACAATTACATTTTTCAAAAAGACTTTCCTAATGTGATGAGTACTCCTCCGGTAAGCTTCACGACATATGAAAAAAGGAATCCTGTGGGCAGTTACCGTCGCGATTTTGAGGTGCCTCAAAATTGGGATGGCAGAGAGATCTTTGTCACCTTTGATGGTGTAGACGCAGGTTTTTTTCTCTATGTCAACGGCCAGAAAGTAGGCTACAGCGTCAATAGCCGTAATGCCGCTGAATTCGATCTGACTAAATATGTCCACCCTGGCCATAATATGATCGCAGTGGAAGTGTACCGTTTTACCACTGGCAGTTACCTGGAAGATCAGGACATGTGGCGTTTAAGCGGGATTTTCCGTAATGTCACTTTATGGAGCAGTTCCAAAGTGCATATCCGGGACTTCTTTATTAAAACAGCCCTGGACAAAAGTTATAAAGATGCCACCTTATCCGTAGGCGCTAAAGTTAAAAACTTCAGCGACCAGGTACAACCCGCAAGAAAACTGTCCCTGCAGCTCTTTGAAGGCAACAAGCAAGTAAAAGGTGCAGAGGCCTCCCTTGACGTGCCACAGCTGAAGCCCGGAGAAGAAATAGCGCTAAAAAAGGACATTTCTGTAAAGAGCCCCAGGAAATGGACGGCAGAAACACCCGTCTTATATACTTCTGTTTTGTCACTCTCACCAGATGCCAAGTCAGGGGAAATTATTTCCGCAAGGACCGGTTTCAGGGATATCAAGATCGCCGGCCGGCAGCTGCTGGTTAACGGTGTTCCCATTAAACTTAAAGGTGTCAACCGGCATGAGAACTGGCCGGACGATGGTCATGCCGTTACCGAGGAGCAGATGATCCGTGATATTGAGCTGATCAAGCAGGCCAACTGTAATCATGTCAGGACCTGCCATTACAGTGATGATCCCAGATGGTATGAGCTCTGTGATGAATATGGCCTCTACCTGGTGGCAGAAGCCAATGTGGAAAGTCACGGTTCCTGGGATGAATTCAACGAAGACCCAAGGATTAAAGGGGCCATCATTGACCGTAACGTAGCCAATGTAGAAAACTTCAAAAATCACCCGAGCGTGATTATCTGGTCACTGGGTAATGAATGTGGCAGCGGCGGCAGCAATTTCAGGGCAGCCCTTAGCCGGATCCGCGAAATTGATCCGACTCGCCCTACCCATTATCAGGGCTTTGGCATCGGAGATAAAAACCCGGCAGACATTGACAGTGAAATGTACACGAGCCTGGACGGGGTAGAGGATCATGCCAAAGATGCCAAACTCACCAAGCCTTTTTATCTCTGTGAATATGCTCATGCGATGTTTAATTCTATGGGCTCTGTAGACCTGTATAATGACCTCTTTGATAAATACCCCTCATTATTAGGGGGTGCGATCTGGGAATGGCAGGATCAGGGTATCTACAACAGAAGAGATCCTTTACACCCGATCACGGCCTATGGCGGCGGGTTCGGGGAAGTACCCAATGATCACTACTTTATCCATAAAGGTGTCGTCTTCTCCGACCGCAGCCCCAAGCCGCATTATCCGGAGCTTAAACATGCCTACCAATGGGTGACCATCCAGTTAAAAGATACGGCCGGTCAATTAATCACACTAAAAAACCGTTATCAATTCACCAATCTGGATCAGCTGACCGCCTCCTGGACTTTATCAGAGGATGGTCGTCAGATTGCCAGCGGGCCACTGAAAGTGGGCAGCCTGGCCCCGGGTCAGGAAAAGGAAATCAGGGTTCCTTATAAATTGCAGGCAAAACCAGGTAAAGAATATTTTGTACGCGTCAGCTTCCAGCTGGGTCAGGATGAGAATTGGGCAAAGAAAGGTTACGAGGTCGCCAGTCAGCAATTTGAGTTAGGCATACCCGCTTCGGAAAAAACGGCCACTGCCGCAGGCGCATTACAACTCACAGAAAACGGAAACGACATTGCAGTAGAAGGGCAAGGATTTGCTGTTCATTTCGATAAAAAAGACGGTGTCTTTACCCGCATGACTAGCCAGGGAGAGGACCTCCTTAACAAAAACGCGAAAGGGCCTTACCTGCATTTATGGCGCGCACCGCACAGAAAAGATGATATGTGGGCCTATGGCGACTGGAAAGACTATGGCCTGGATGATTTAAAATGGGCTGCATCTGAAGTTAAAGCTGTTCAGGAAAATCCAAACGAAATAAAGATCTATGCCACCCTGACCGGTAAAGGCCATAGAGACTTTAGTGTAGTACATAAAGTGGTCTATACCATTGAGCCTGATGGGCATATACATGCGGACAATCAGGTGCATTTCAGTAAGCAGGACATTGCACTGGGCAGACTCGGCGTGCGGTTATTCTTAAATAAGTCAATAAACCATATTGCGTATTTAGGACGTGGCCCCATGGAAAATTATGCTGACCGCAAATCCGGCTTTGATGTAGGGCAGTATGGCAGCAGTATTGCAGCGCAGATGACGGGTTATGAAAAACCAATGGACTGCGGTAATCACGAGGATGTCCGCTGGGCAGATCTGACAGACAGTACGACAGGTAAAGGAATAAAGGCTTTCCATGTGGGAAAGGATTATATCCAGTTTACGGCACTGCCTTACAGTGACGAACAGATGACGCCTGTGGAATATAAAATCGATCTTCCGCAGCCGGATGCCACAGTGCTGGTGATCGCGCATCAGACACTGGGGGTTGGCTCTTATGGTTGTGGGCCTAAACCGCTGGAGCGTTTTATCGTCCGTTCTAAAGATACCAGTTTCAGTTATGGGCTGGATCTTTCTGGCGGCAAATAACCGGGCAAATAAACCGGCGGGCAATCGTCTTAAGGAAATGGGTCTTATGAATGTTTGTAGCATTCATAAGACCCATTTCTTTTTTTGATAGCTCAAATCCGGTTATGGAACTTTTACATTCCTATTTGAGCATGAGTTCAATCACCGGAATATCATAAGGAGGGCGGACCTTAGGCAGGCTCAGTACCAGATCATCACCTTCCGGCTTGTACTGCACCTCAGAGGCGTCGCTCAGAATCTGTGCATAGCTGACCTTATCCTTATAACCCGGCAATACCAGCTTACCGTCATCCGGTGTCTGATATAAAAAGACATAAAGTCTTTTGGTAGTGGGGTTATAACTGAGCTTGGTGCCACGGGGTACCTGATAAGAGTCAGGGGCAAAGGTGCAACCATAGATGGACCTGTCATTGGCATGCATCCAATAGGCGATACTATCCAGGTGATTGACGGCACGGTAATCAAATTCACCTCTGGCTGTCGGACCCACATTTAAAATAAGGTTACCACCATTAGTCACTGAAGAGATCAATAGATCTAACAACTGATGATTGGTCTTCCAGGAGGTCTCGTCCCGGTAATAACCCCAGGAACCGGAGAAGGTCTGGCAAGTCTCCCAGGTTTTACCTCTGTATTTGGCCAGGGCGTCTGCACTGACCTGTTCCGGGGTCTCAAAGTCATATCCATCCGTATAATCGTTCAGATCCAGTCGATTATCTACGATTATGCCTGGCTGTAATTTTCTGATCATTTTTAATAAGTCCTTGGAATGCCAGTCTTCATGGCCCTTTCCAAACTTACCGGGATAGGAGAAATCCAGCCACATGATATCGATCTTACCATAATTTGTCAGCAATTCTTTTACCTGATTAAAAAGATACTCCCGGTACCTGGCAAAATCCTTTCCCTGGTTCAGTCTGGCGTAAGCGGCGCTATCTCCTTTATCCAGCCGCTGAGGGTGGTGTTTATCGATCGTAAAATCCGGATGATGCCAGTCGATGAGCGAATAATAAAAACCGACCTTAATGCCTTCAGCCCTGAAGGCATTCACAAATTCCCGGACAAGGTCTCTGTGCGCTTTGGTATTTGTGGCCTTATAATCCGTGTACTTAGAATCAAAAAGACAGAAACCCTCATGGTGCTTGGTGGTGAGCACGGCGTATTTCATGCCGGCGGCTTTTGCTTCTTTTGCCCACTTCTCAGGCTCAAAATGATCGGGGTCAAAGTTATCAAAGTACTTTTGATACTGTTCACTAGTCAGTCGCTCCCTGTTTTTAACCCATTCATGGCGGGCGGCTTCGGCGTATAGCCCCCAGTGAATGAACATCCCGAAACGAGCGTCTGTCCACCACTGCATACGCTTTGTTTTTTGCTGCGGAGTTTCACTGGAAAGACGATTTTGACTGTGAACGCTGCCGATCAGCAGACCGCCAAACAATAAAAAAGTAATCAGTTTTTTCATGGTATCCTTTAAATTTGGGTGATCAAAAAAATCCGGCTCTTGACGGATGATAAGATATTGGAAAGTTTCACGGATGAAATTACAACCAATATTTGCCAGTGTTTGATGTCAAATTAGCTTATTGTGCAACAATTTTAGCTTCTTTCTCCTGTTAATTGTCCTTGCTGAAGGATAGGTCCGGGTGTCATAAAAATTGAAATCAAATGTTAATAGGCCGAATCTCTTTAAAGAAAATGCATAATTTGAACTTTGAAAGGGTTGACCTCATTTACCTAAAATCAAAATCAAAGCATACAAAATCATCATTTACTATGAAAAGGAAATTTTCAACAGCGGCGCTGCTGATGCTCGCCCTGGGGCTTGGCAGCTTGCAGGCAAAGGCACAAAAAGGAGACTGGGCAAATTTTAAAAAATATGATGCTTCCAATCAGGTGGTAAAAACTTTATCACGTACAGACAGACAGGTCGTGTTTATGGGTAATTCCATTACCGAGGGCTGGTATAATACAGACAGCAGTTTTTTTAAGACCAATCATTTTATTGGCAGAGGCATCAGTGGTCAGACCACCTCCCAGATGCTGGTGCGCTTTAGAAAGGATGTACTGGATCTGCAGCCTAAGGCCGTTGTGATCCTGGCAGGTACTAATGACATTGCAGGCAATACAGGAGACATTGCTTTGGATAATATTATGGGAAACCTGGCTTCCATGGCAGAGCTGGCGAAAGCCCATGGTATCAAGGTTTTTCTGTGTTCTGTCACACCAGCCTTTGATTATCCCTGGAGCCGTGGCAAACAGCCGAATGTCAAAATTCCTGAGCTGAATAAAATGATGAAGGCGTATGCCAGTAAAAATAATGTTCACTATGTGGATTATTTCTCTAAGCTGGCTGATGCGCGTAATGGCCTTCCTGCCTCTCTGGCAAAAGACGGCGTTCATCCGACGCTGGATGGTTATAAGATCATGGAGGAAATTGTCCTAAAAGCGGTTAAAAAAGCACTGTAAGCAAATACAGGGCGAATATAAAATATCGGCGGTATTTTCCTGTTGCAAAACCCCTGGAAAATACCGCCAATATTTTTATATGGGTTTCTGGCATCTGGTGACGCCCCGTAATCAGGCTTTTCCCCATACTTGTTGTATTTTTGTCAGCTGATAATAACAATGCAGCAACCCGCCTACATACGACTCTCTGAACTGGCCGCCATTGTCGGCCAGGCCTTGGATACTCATTTTGCCAGAGCGGCCTATTGGGTATTGGCAGAGGTGTCCGGGCATCAATATAAGCAGGAGAAGAACTATCACAGTTTTGATCTGGTTGAGAAAAGAGCGGACGCGGACGGGCTGCTCGCTAAGTTTTCCGCTAAAGCCTGGGGAGCAGGTGCAGCCAGCGTTCAGGCTTTTGAAAAGAAAACCGGACAGCGGTTTACCAGTAATATTCAAGTCCTGATGCTGGTAAAAGTGGTTTTTCACCAGCAATACGGCCTGGCACTGGACCTGGTAGAGCTGGACGCAGCCTATACGGTGGGGAAACTCTATGAGGCCCGGCACCTGACCTTACAGAAATTAGTAAGGGAAAATGATTTTATCGAAAAAACACCAACAGGCTACCTGACGCGTAACAAAGCCTTACGTTTACCGGCCGTTATTCAAAAAATAGCTGTTATCTCGTCTTTGACCTCTGCAGGTATGGAAGATTTTATCCATACGCTGGAAAAGAACCCTGAAGGTTACCATTTTGAGCTGGATAAATACCTGACTGTTGTGCAAGGGGTGGATAACCATGACCAGATTGTGGGCCAGCTGATCGAGATATTTAAATCCGGTAAAAAATATGATGTGGTATTGCTGCTCAGGGGTGGGGGAGCACAGACAGATTTTATCTTGTTTGATCATTACCAGATTGCCCGCGCAGTGGCTAAGTTTCCTATACCGGTGATTACCGGTATAGGGCATCAGAAAAATGAGACCCTTACAGACCTGATGGCGCATACGGCTACCAAAACACCCACACAGGCGGCAGAATTTATTCTGCATCACAACCGAAGCTTCGAGAGAAAGGTACTGGAGCTTCGCCAATCGATATTATTGCATGCCAGAACCTCCTTGTCAGACAGCACCAGAATGCTCAGTAGTCTCAACGGACGCCTGTTACACCGGACCAGCGATTTTCTGAATTGGCACGAGAAGATCCTTTACAGGATGCAGGCGGGCATTTCAAAAGGGGCCAGCGCACTGATCCACCAGCAGGAGCAGGCCCTGCAGCAGTTTAAACATGCAACATTCAGCGCAGTGGAAGGCAGGCTTTCAGAAGCGGAGCATGCTACCGGGCTGCAACAGCAAAAGATCAGGACCTGGACCGCTGTCCGGTTAAAAACGGCAGCGACTTCACTTAGGCATATTCAGACTAATATCCGGCTTATGAGTCCCGATAAAATCCTTCAAAAAGGCTTCGCCGTGATCCGGATCAGTGGCAACATCATTACAGATCCCAAAAACCTGGCACCGGATCAATCCGTAGATATTATTACAAGCAAGGTAACAATTAACGCAACGATCAATACTATAAATGAAAATACAGATGGAACAGGATTTAACCTATAGCGCAGCTTACGAAGAGCTGGAAAATATTGCCCTGGAAATGGAAAATGAGTCCGTCTCCATAGATGAGCTGGCGGTACGCGTCAAAAGAGCCGCCGAGCTCATTGACTTCTGCCAGAAAAAATTACGCAATACAGAAAAGGAAGTGGCAGCCGTTATGGCCAGCATGGAAGAAGGGCGAAATCCTGCTGCCAAGCCTGGAAATGGCGGTGCTGCTAATGACAGTGACGATAATAAAGAAAACACAGCAGATATTTAACCTCTGTAATATTAATGTCCTGATACGGATAAAAGCACATAATGGGTACTGACGCTCAGCCCCCCGGTTTTTCTATTACCTATAACCTTAACGCATGACAACTACGCAACCTCCATCTTTGATTAAAAAATATATCTTACCTGCGGTAGCCGGCTTATGTTTAATGCTGACGGCTGCTGTCACCACCAGCAGCCTGGCACAGCGCCCGACCATTGTGGACGCAGCTGCCGCTGGCAGCAACACTGAACTGAATCAGGGTTGGGTTTTAAAAAAAGCCGCTGACGTAAACACCGGTCAAAAAGCCGGTAAATGGGCAGCACCGGGCGGGGATTTAAAAGGATGGCGGCCCGCCACCGTACCGGGAACTGTGCTGACGAGCCTGTTGGATAATGGGGAGGTACCGGATCCATTTTACGGCATGAACAATAATCACATCCCAGACATCTATGATGCAGGAAGGGATTATTACATCTATTGGTTTGTCAAGGACTTTGATATAAGAAATGCAGGTGGGGAAATGAGACAATATTATCTGCATTTCAGAGGCATCAACTACGGGTTTGATGCCTACTTAAATGGCCATAAGTTAAACGATACCACACTTAAGGGTATGTTTATGCGTCGCCAGTTTAATATTACCAGGTATCTCAATAAAAAAGGCAGCAACCGGCTGGCCGTCATCGTCTATCCGCCGGACCCGGTGGGCAACCCCAATGGCGGGCAGGGTGGTGACGGGACCATCGCTAAAAATGTCGCACATCAGTACGTAGCCGGCTGGGACTGGATCCAACCGGTCAGAGACCGCAATACGGGTATCTGGGATAAAGTCTGGATCGCGGCCGAGGGGCCCGTTCAGGTGCTGGCGCCAGATGTGATCACTGAGGTTCCCGGCAAGAGAATGCCCGGCTCCCCTGGTCAGCAGCCGGTTATTATCCGCACCACGGTTACATTACATAATAGCATAGACCAGCCGGTTACAGGTGTCGCCAGCTTTACCATCGCCGGCAAAACGACTAAAAAACAAATGACACTCGGCGCCGGAGAAACCAGATCCATCGCCTTTCAGGCGGATACCCTGGACAACCCCGAGCTCTGGTGGCCTTCCGGTATGGAAGCCCCGGGAGAAACGCGTCTGCCTTATCTCTATCCTGCCAGTTTCTCTTTCATGCTGAGCGGTGGGCAGCTATCCGACAGTATGCATCTGAATATAGGCGTGCGGCAGATTGATCACCGGTGGAATGACAGAACCCGCAGCATGGAAGTACTTGTCAACGGACAGCCCTTATTTATCAGGGGAGGGAACTGGATCGTTTCAGATGCAATGCTTCGGTTGAGCGCCGAACGTTATGATGCCGAAATCCGGTTTCATAAGGATATGGGGCTTAATCTGATCCGGGTCTGGGGCGGCGCCCTGACGGAACGCCCTGAATTCTATGAGGCCTGTGACAAATACGGCTTGCTGGTCATGCAGGACTTTTGGGGCTCCGGGGACTGTAATGGCCGGTGGCAGGATCCTAAAAAGAAAGATGACCTCTGGACGCGAAGAGGCTACCCGGATGACCATGGGTTATTCCTCGCCTCTGCAGCGGATCAGATTAAAATGCTTCGTAATTACGCTTCACTGGCGATTTGGTGTGGCGGCAATGAAATCACACTGCCCCCGGACCTGCAGTCAGGATTACAGGATAGCCTTTTACCACTGCTGGATACGACCCGGTGGTATATTGATTTTTCCAATTCTGACAGCATGTCCTTTAATGCCCAGGGCGGGAATGGAGACGGGCCTTATGGCATTCAGCCTATCGAAAAGTTCTGGACACACAGAACCTATCCGTTTAACTCTGAAATCGGATCCGTAGGAATCGGCGATATCCAGTCCCTAAGGCGTTTTTTGCCTGCAAGCAGCCTGCCTGAGCATCTGCCGCCGCCCGATAGCCTGTCGGGCTATGACCAGCAGCCACCCATAGACAGCCTTTGGCAATACCATAAGTATATTGGGTATGGCAGTTCGGTGAACCGCTACGGCCGGCCTCAGACAACAACGGCTGAATTTGCAAAGATCAGTCAGCTGGTGAATTATAATCAATACCGCTCGCTTATGGAAGGTTTTACTGCCCATCAGTGGGATTGGTATACAGGATTTATTATATGGAAAACACAAAATCCCTGGACCGCTATGCGCGGACAGATGTATGACTATTATCTGGACCCGAATGCATGCTTATATGGACTTAAAAAAGCTTCGGAAAAAGTACATCTGATGTTCAATCCTGCTGACAGCAGTGTGTACATCGTAAATAATACTTATCAGACAGTACGCAACCTGGTAATGGAAATTACGGCCTGCAGTTATGAGGGAAATTCTAAACTAATTACCAGGACCATTACCCAGGCCATCCCCCAACACCCGAAGCTTTTGCTTTCTGTCGCAGCGGCGCTTGCCCGGCCAGAGGCGGCAAAGGGCATGTTACTCTCTTTAAAATTACTGGATCTGGACAGTAATACTGTCAGTGAAAATATATACTGGACAAGAGACAGGGAAGGTAATTACAGCGGATTGCAAGATATGAAAAACGCCTCACTACAGGTAAAGGCGCATTGGGAAAAAGCAGCTGGCGGCCAAAAGAGAATAGCGGTAATACTTACCAATCCTGCAGGCGGGGCACCGGCATTTTTTAACCGGGTTTCCCTTATCAATAAGACAACTGAAAAACGGCTGCTGCCCACCTTCTACTCAGATAATTATCTAACCCTGCTTCCCGGCAGTTCAAGAACCGTTTATGTGGATCCACCTGAAAAGGCTTTACAAGATAAAATGGTCCATCCCGCTGACCAGACCACTGGTTACCCGGCTACCGATAGCAAAGACATGGAAATTACGGTAGAGGGCTGGAATCTAACTTTGAAAAAAATTACCATTTACTGATGGAGAAAGCCGGTAACCAACGCCCTAACATACCGGGCCGGCTTAGCCTTTGGCTAAACCGGCCCGGTATGTTAAAGGACCGCCCGGTGTTTTCAGATTAACAATAATTTACGGGCAGTGCTGATATTTTTAATTTCCTTTCCTGCTTAAATTTGATGTGGAAATTTTTCCAATAACAACAAAAATAAGTATCATGAAGAAATTAATTTTTGGATTGATCACGGTTTTTGCGCTTAGCTTCTGCTATACAGGAAGCTTTGCACAGACCACTGCCACAGCACAACCTGCCAGTAAACAGGTCGTCAAAAAAGCAAAAAAAACAGACAAGAAAGTAAAAGAAGCAAAGAAAACCGCCGCTCAACCCGCGACGGCAGCAAAGCAAGATGCCAAACAGGCAAAACACCAGGCGAAAGCCGAAAGCAAAGCAGCAGGGAAAAAGGCAAAAGAGGCTAAGAAAACAGCAGCTGCCAAAACTGATGCAACCGGTCACCATCTGAAAAAAGACGGTACCAAGGATATGCGTTATAAAGAGAACAAAAAATAAACAATCCTGTGGTATCAATTTAGCATTATGCGAAACCGCGGTCCTCACAGGCCGCGGTTTTGCCTTTTTGGGCAACGGTCTTTTCCCCCGGGCTTTATGAAGGCGCCCGTGAAAGCTGCAAGCATTTTCAGCTTGTGTGCTTAAGCGCGGATGAAGCAGAGGGGGGTACCAGAACTTCAGCGGCAGCCGCCCGCCTGCTTTTAACGCCAGTTATCCAGCATTTTTCTAATCATTCTGACGAAGTTTCGCCAGTTAAAGGGCGGAATAGAAGGCATTGCAGGAACTGTTCTCAATAATCTTAGTGTCATGGCCTACAAGTTTTATGGTGAGTAATAGGTTAATTCAAGATGGCTGTCTTTTTCAACTCAAAGGTAAGCCACTGCCGGAGCATTAAATCCCCCGCCATGCAATAGTAACAATTTGTTTATCCATCTGCAGGCTCAAAGGCAATAAGGCTCCCACCTTGACTTAAATTAAGTGCTTTGGTGACCCCAATTTGAGCCAAAAACAAGGGGTCATGCGAAGTGACCAGCAAAGTACCCTTGAAAGCGGCCACCACATCCGTTAAAATGGCCAGATTCTCAAGATCCAGGTTATTGGTCGGCTCATCCAACAATAATAAGTCAGCGGCCTCTTTTTTTAGATATAAGCAACATAATGCCAGCCGCATTTTTTCCCCTCCACTCAGCGTGCTACAGGACTTATCCCAATAGGCGGGTGTAAACAAAAAACGGGTGAGTGCAATACCCACTTCATGCGCCAGGGTACCAGGATGCTTATAGCGCTCTGCCTGCGCCTGTACACTAAGCGCATCATCAATGATCTGGTAATGCTGGTCCAGCTGAAGTATAACAGCCCCGGCGGTATATAAAGTTCCTACGGAGGGCTTTAGCTTACCCGTAACAAGTTCCATTAAGGTCGATTTGCCGCTGCCGTTGTCTCCGGTAATCACCCACCTGTCACCGCTATAAAGGCTGAAATTAAGTGTAGTGTCCCATACGCAGGCACCTTGTTTCTTATACTGGAAATTTAAATCACTGGCTTCCACCAATAATTTTCCCTTGTGTAACCCGGAAGCTGTCAGTGCCAGTCGCATACCGGCATTATTTTTATCCTGTTCCCTCAAAGCTTTCACCTCGGATTTCAGGTTGTCTATTTTCTCGCTGTGGCTGGCGTCCAGCCTGGCAGCACTATTCTCCGCCTTATTTCTAAGGGAATGTTGCAAAATGGTAGGCAAGCCCGCTTTCTGCTGTTTTCCCTGGCCTCTGCTGTCTTGTTTTTGTTTTCGCTGTATGACCTCTCTTCGCTGCTGTTCGGCTTCTTTTAAGGACCGGGAGGTAGACCGGAGCTGTTGCTGAAATGCATTTTTCTGCTTAGTGACTTCTTCCATATAAAAGCTGTAATTGCCGCCATAAGTCGTCAGTCCTTCTGCATCTAAGACCAGAATCGTATGCATTTTTTCCAGCAGCACCCTGTCGTGACTGACAATAAGCGCTTCCCCCTTAAAAGTATCTAAAAACTGATAAAGCAATTGTCTTCCCGTGCCGTCCAGGTGATTGGTTGGCTCGTCCAGCAGTATACATCCAGGACTGTGCAAAGAAAGACCGCTAAGTAAGACCCTCGTTTTCATGCCGCCGCTTAAGCCTCCAAAAGCCATATCTGCTGTGAGTCCTTTTAACCCCCAATGGCTGAGCGACTTTTCCAGCTTTTCCTCCAGATCCCATTGATCACCTAGATCTGTAAAATACGCCTCCTTTGTATCGCCCGCTAAAATAGCGCTTAATGCTCTCAGCGGTTTATCAACATGCAACACCTCTGCTAGCGTTAAATGATCAAACTGCCCGTAATGCTGGGGGACATAATAGGGCACCTCTGTTCTTTCAATACGGCCTTGTGTTGGCATGAGCTGGCCCGCCATGACCTTCAGTAAGGTAGATTTACCACAACCATTAGGACCTGTCAGGCCATTTAATCCTGCGGGCAGGGTATAATCCAGTTGCTTAAATAATATATTTCCGTTGGGATGCCCAAAGGCAAGTTGGTGAAGTTGTAACATAATTTCTTTTTTGTTGATCAGCTGACTTATAAAACCAGTGCTGACGAATTACTAAATACTAGCGGTTAAAAAACAGCTGGAGATCAGATATAAAAAAGAAATTATATTTTCATTGCGGTATGCTTTTTATTGCCCGCAAAAATAGGGCATTTTCTGAAATTAAAAATTAATTTATATCCATTTTTGGGGTTACCTCTGCCAGTTTACAGACAAAGGCCGCCATAAAATCTCCCGGTATTGTGCATATTTTTAGTAAGACTATCACCTCCAGACTACTCTCAGAAAACCGGGTCAGGCGAAAAAGAAACAGTGTGCTTCTGCGAAGCGTGAGAAATGAGTCCAGCGTTTTCCGCTTTCTTGTGGAAAACAAATCCGGAACTGTCCCCAGCCTAATCACAACTAAAAACACGATGCTCCCGGGCGGCATTAGCCAGATGCTGGCCGGTCCAGTCAAATACCTAGCTGACATACAGGAGTATGGTTTACAGAGTAAATAAATTAATCTTAAATATCTGGTTATAAAAATATTATATAAATTATATAAATTAAAATAGCAGTTGATGATCTACCTGTTTTATTATTCGGAGTCGTCAGTTACTGAAAATTTCGGCTGAAGATATCCACTCACAGACGCTGAACTTAGTGTCACAACAGTGCCTTTTCATAAAACTACTTATTATTAAATATTCGGTTTAAAATAAATATATTATAAGACACAACAATAATTAAAAAGATATCTAATGCAGATTTATTGAGCTTTTCATAATAATAATCTATAATAGACTAAAAATAAGCAGATTATATGGCACAGTTATATTAAAAAGATGTGATCCTGTTACAAGAGTAGCTTCACTTGGCATACCGTTATATCTGTAAATAGCTTATAATAATGCCATTACAAATACATATTGAAAATAATGACGCCGGGTGCTCTAAATACCCAACTGACTGGCGCTTTAAATGCCGGGTATCAAAGCGTGGAAGCAGGATACGAGATTGTCTTGGGTGAAGGATAGCATTAATTAAAAGCGTAAAAGATAAATTTAAATAAAACTTTATTATAAGTATATATAATATTAATTATCAAATAATTAATATTAAAATTAGTTCTTGGAGATTTAGCCCGGACTCATTTAACCCGGCCTAAATGTCCGGAGGGACGTAAAATAACTTCGGCCCCGGCGATAAATATATTATGAATAAAATTAATTATAGATATACTCAATGCAAGCTCACCTCGACTTAATCTTTCGTAGATAGATCCTGCTGAGCCTCCTGAAATTCTATTTAAGTAAACACACACCTGTTTATTTGTTTGAAGAACCTGCATTAGTTATGATGTTTATCTTCCATATAATATTGCTATCCGCTCACTAGCATTTTTAGTAAAATTTTTTCAAGGAAATACCTTTTCCTGTCGCACCTTAGCAGAAAGCGGCAACTCGCCTAGTTTATACAAATTAAATTAAGCCAATTAAATAAAAACCAATCTATTACAGAAAATAATTCACATTATATCAGGAAAAGCATTTTAAAAACACTAAAGTATAGCTGTTACGAATGAGGCTCGGCAAACAGAGATGGAGTAAAGATGGAGAAAAGGGAAAATATTCCGTTTTCAGCAAACTGGCCTGCCCCGGACACTTTAGAAACAGCAAAGCCCACATAATAATAAAGCATTGGAAGCGACTGGAGTATCTGAGACACAGTTGCATTTATTTGCCTTATGGGGATGGTTCTGATAACTGAACGTTCTTATACATAAAAACCCCGGTGACCAGTTTCATATAAAACAGGTGTTGGGGTTTTTAATTTACCCAGCGTCTGCCTGAGCTCGCCGGTGAGAACTTGAAGTAAACAGGAAAAGCAGGTTGGTCATTTCTCGCATCTAATTCTCCCTTAGCGGCAATGGTTTGATTTCTACAGCATTTAAAATCAGGAGTAAAATCTCAGGGCGCCAACCAAAAGGTATTAGAGGGATGCACTTTGCCGGCACTGAAATCTTAATGATATCCAAATAGCCGGTACTACGGAGCATATTTCCCTTCCTGCAAATCGCTGTAAAAACCCGGATAGCCTTTATGACGATTCTTTCATGAAGATTCCGGTTGGGAAGAGATCTCATACAAACCCAGCATTTTAGGCTGAGTCCTTTGCGCATACAACTGAGTGGACAAAGTCAGACCTTTGTTTCTAACCTGTAGCCCTGCGGTAAAATACACGCTCTGGCCAGCGAGAAACCGGCCCGGTAATTAAGGGAAGCTTAAGTCACCATCCAAGTCTCCGGACTGTTTGACAAAATATATTTCATACTAATGCCCTGCAAGATCGATTTTTATATTTAAAATCTTCAGGCAAACAACAGTATTTCTGAATACCATTCCGACTCTAAAACCAGGTGGTCTCACTATGAAATATCTTCTGAATAAATAATGCTTTTGAGAGAAATCATCCATAAAATATCTCTTAGTCATCTATTAATTCCTGGTTAAACAGAAAAATTCCCCGAATAATTTTACGTCGTTGATAAATAATATAGTATCTTTCGTTTTCAAGCATGAATCAATGTCTTGTGGGGTCGATTGGGGCTGGCAAATGAAAATTATATTTGGTTCGTTATTCCCAACTGGACTCGTAAATATTCACAATTTTTCTTTACTCCCTATGAAAATTGACTTTGAGAAAGCATCTTTTAAAGATTTTGAAAATATTAAAGATTTTAGTGTACAACAAAGAGCAGACCTCCATTATGAGTTTCTTCAGTACATGAAAAAAAATGGCCGCCTTAACTATCGCCTGCTGGGAAATAGCGGATGTGGTCCGATGATAGATATACAAAATGAAGACAAGGCGGGCAGTCAGCAATTTGTAAGCCTGGTTTCAAATGATTATCTGGGATTTACACAGCATCCTAAAGTAAAAGCTGCTTCCGTCCAGGCCATTGAGCAATATGGTACCGGTGCAGGTGCATCTCCGCTCATCGGAGGGTATTACAGCTACCATAAGGATCTGGAAGATGAATTGTGTCAATTCTTTAACAGAGAACCGGGATCAGCTATCATTTATAATACGGGTTATACGGCCAATAGTTCTTCACTGATGAGTCTGCTTCAGAAAGAAGATATTGCTATCGTGGATATGGCAGTCCATGCCAGTGTGTATGAGGGCATCCAGCTGACCAATACGAAAAGATTCCTACACAATAACCTTGATGACCTGGAAAGGATACTCAAGATGGTCCAGCATACGTACAGAACAAAACTGATCATCATTGACGGCATCTACTCTCAGGATGGAGACATGGCTAAACTTCCGGAGATATATTCACTGGCACGTCAGTATGGAGCACTGATCATGGTGGATGATGCACATGGTATCGGTGTGATAGGAGAGAAGGGTAAGGGTGTCTTACAGCATTATGGCATGACTGAAAAGGTGGACTTTATCACCGGTACGTTCTCCAAAACCTTTGCCAATATCGGAGGGTTTGTTATTTCTAATCCACATATGTCGGCATTTTTACAATATCAGTCCAGACAGAATGCGTTTTCTGCTACTTCATCCCCTGCAGTTGCCGGCGTGTCTACCGCAATTAAACTGCTGGAGGAGGAACCGCAATGGCAGGCAAAACTCTGGGACAACATTAATCATCTTAAGTCAGGACTGGTTGATCTGGGTTTTGATGTAGGCAACACGGTGTCTGCCATTGTACCCGTAAAAATAGGCGATCCGCATAAGACAAGTGATGTGGGAAAAATTTTATTGGAGCAGGGCATTTACACCAATCCAATTCTCTATCCTGCTGTGTCTAAGAAAGATGCGAGAATCAGAATGAGTGTTATGGCAACACATACCATAGAACAATTAGATAAAGTGCTGGAAGGATTTGAGTTTTCGGATAAAAAGTTGCATATTGCAAAAAATAAATATAAAAATTAAAACCATGGCTAGAAAGGTAACAGATGGTCCAATCCGGAACAAAGAAAGAACCAAAAACAGAATTTTAGAAGCAGTTGGCAAAATCATTCGCTCGGAAGGCTATAAAGGTTTAATTGTTAACCGTATCGGTAAAGCCTCAAGACTGGACAATAAGCTCATTTATCTTTATTTTGGTAATGTAGACAGGCTTGTTGAAATGTATGTGAAAAGTAAAGATTACTGGAATAATATCCCGCAGGAGCTTATTGACCGGGTAAATTCGAACCCTATTTTAGAGAAGGAATCTGTTATCTCTATTATGGAGCATCAAATGGACTTCATCTACAATTCAGAAGAACTGCAGAAAATCCTTCTTTGGGAAATCAGTGAAGAAAGTGAACTGATGCGTGAAATTGCCGATGAGCGCGAAGCATTTGGCGAAACACTCTTTAAAAAAGCCAAATCAATTTTCAGAAATACAGATGTTAATTTCAGGGCCACCGAAGCGTTGCTCATTGGTGGAATTTATTACCTGGTATTACATGCCAGGGCTAATGGCAGTTCTTTCTGCGGTCTGGATATCAACAAAGACAGAGATTATAAAGCGGTAAAACAAACCTTTGGCCGTTTGGTTGAGTGGACTTATGCTGAAGCTAAAAAACAGCAGAAAAAACACGAGAAAGAAAAAACTAAGAAATAAGCATTACTAAAGAAATAAGGGAAGGCCTGAAATTCAGTGCCTTCCCTCTTTATGCAAGATAAAACAAAGTCCAGTTACCCCTGATCAAGGCGCTCTTGGCCAGACGATGTTGCGGATCAGGTGTATATGCCCAATGAGGCAGTCATAGCGGTATTCAGTCCTCCTGAATGTCCTGCTTAAACCCAGATTATATAATACGCCTGACTGCATAATGAATGGTTAATTAAATTATAGCGACAACGCCTTCAGGAAGCATCCTCAATGCCTCTTGAAAATACAGATGAACCTCTGCTACAGTAAATTATAAGTAGAATTTAATTACCCTTACACGGGCAATTAAAGAAACCGGGTTAACATCCCTACCTGATCATAGCCACATCCATACATCATAACGATCAAAATAGGTCACTATTTAACCAAACGGTTACGATAATCAAGGCATTTTTATCTAGCCAATCGGCTTAATTCGGTGTTTGTTCGCGATTCAATAAAAAAGCCATATGCATCGGGAAATTTTTTAAGCAGCTTCTCAGCAGCATCGTGCACACAATCCACTTCTCCCCATTTCCTTCAGGGCAACAAATATAGGATCCCAGTTTTTGTTACCGGTAGAGAAAACTAGGAAAAATAGGTAGAGAAAACCAGTATTTCTTTAGCGATCTTTTCTTGATTTAGCAGGAGATAAAATCTTGAAATCCGGGGAGACAAAATCGTACTTCCTTGGTAAAGCTGTTTACAATGATTGACTTTACCGGGTCTGCCGACCGTAATAACTATTTATTGAGGTCATCTAATAGCGGGTGTCTGTATAAGCGAATAAGCCGCTTTAACGGTTTTTAAAATTTGGATACGAATACTTGACGCTTACTGCAATTGTTTTCTATATTGTTCTATACTTAAATGCTCCCGCTTAATGAACAGGCTATTCAGGTACTTGGCATCCAGATAACCGACAGACATCGCAATTTCCTGTCTGCTGGCAGTAGGGTTATTTTGTATAAATATTTTGGCTCTTTGGATCTTTTCTGCAATTAAGAACTCCTTTGGTTTCTGATTGAACAAGGCCATAAAACACTCTATTAGCCTTTTAGGCGACATTGGATATTTGGCCCGGGCGTCGGCCAGCACCTGGCTGTCCATGAAATTTTCCTGGATGTAACTTTTGATATGTAATAACGTGTCAATTTCTGCCTGGCGGATCTCAAATCCGGCTAAGCTGGCATTTTCTGCTTGTCCAAAGGAAGCAATGATATCACCTAGCTGCTGCATTAAAACACCCTGTTGCTTCTCATCATTGACCGTTGCTTCGTCTTGCCTGGTAAAATGAAGCAATACCTGAGAGATTTTATATCTCAGGGAAAGAGCACCAGCTTCTTTATTGGTGAACAGCGTGCCGGTCTGTCCCGACTCAATTGCAGGCAGCATAGTTTTAAATGCGGGGTATGTATTCATTAATTCCTTAAAATGGTCCAGCGCTATATGGATATCAAATGTCCGCACCGGCAGGGTTCCGAAAGCCGTCTTTATAAAGCGGGGAGCATTTACCAAAATATTATGGGTTCCCTCAGACTCTATAAACCATTTATGATCATTATCAAGATTATACATGGCAGATCCTTCTATCATGCAGTGGAACTCCACACCGCTGGGTGTCATATGGCAATATAGGATTTTAGGGTTATTGAACAGATACTCTGTATACCAGCAGGCAAAGGGACCAACCTGAATATGCTGGAAGAATATATATTCTCCTTTCTCAACTTCTACATGATAGCAGGTAGCGTTGTAAAATTTTCTGGATTTATAACGAGGAGGAAAACCTTTTTTTATTGTCAGAGGCCGGCCACCGAAAATTCCAATATCTATTTGCTCCATTTAAATAGTATTGTAAGATATAAGTTTCACAGGTAAAAGAAAAGTAAATATAGCAAATAATTTACAATATCAGGAACTATTTATAGAAAAATTCTAACAGTATAGTAAAATATGCTGCTGCAGTAATACCTATTACATACAAAAATAAGGTTGAAAGCCGCAAAATATCCTCATCAAAGGAGGCCCTTATTAAAGCAAAATAATGCGTTTCAAAATAGGAAATTCTAGGGAAAAATATTAGATTTACAAAACCGCATTTTTTCAATAAAATAATTTTTCCATTTAAATCAAGTGCATATGGATCAACAGTTGCTGAAAATTATCGCTGATTTTTACAAAGACCTTCCCAGACAAGGACCCGGAAGTACGCGGGCGACCAAATGGGCGTTAACCAGGATCATGGAAATGGGGCCAATAGACCATATCCTGGATATTGGTTGCGGTACGGGTGCCCAAACCATTGTTTTGGGCCAGGAAACGGGTGCCAAGGTGGAGGCATTAGACAGGGTGCAGGATTTTCTGGATGTATTAGCGGGTAAAAGAGATAAACAGGGCCTTACAGACAGGATTCAATTACACCATGCTCAAATGGATAAGATGCCTTTTGAGGCGGAGAGTTTTGATTTGATCTGGAGTGAAGGCGCTATTTATAATATGGGATTTACTTATGGTCTTAAAAACTGGGGCAAACTCTTAAAGCCAGGTGGATTTATGGTTGTCTCTGAGATCTCATGGACAACGGAAAGCAGACCCAAATTATTGACGGACTACTGGAATAGTAATTACCCCGAGATGGATCTGGTCTCAGCGAAATTAAGGCTGATGGAAATGATGGGTTACAGTACCATCGGAGCCTTTGCACTGCCTGATGTCGGCTGGCGGAATTATTATGAGCCGGTTTCTCAAAAGCTCGCCGGACTGGACGGATCGGATGATCCGGCCTTACAGGGCTTCCTGGACCAAATTAAAACAGAACTCAAGATCTTTAATGAATATAAACAATATTATAATTACTTCTTTTATATCATGCGCCGCTTATAGGATCGTTATAAGGCGCTCCATCACGCAGGGTTCTGTAAATATTAATTGCATTCAAATGCCAGGCGCTCCGGAAAATCAGGCGCCTGGCATTTGAATTTACGGCCTGGTTACCTGAACCGGCCCTTTCTTACCCGTTGTGCAACTCAGCAGTGGTAGATTTTTACGATCGTAGCCACTAACAAAATGATGAAATCAAGGTGCAGGCTGTTCAAATCTACATGCTGACCCCATATTTATTCAAGCTCTGAGGCGCTATTTTATTAGGGCACTGACGTTGATATCATGGACAAATACCTGCATAAAAGACACATATTTTTTCTTTTTTCTTCATAAAAGCTATTTTCCAAAAAAACCCGAAAAGAGACGTCTAAAATATCCCATTTTTTCGCAGCATATATTTTCATATATAAGCTTTAATACAAATCGTAAAACCTTATAAATCAAACACAAATCCGACACCGATTCGCAAATCGAATTTTCCAAAAAATAACCTGGGTATTTTATTCCTTTATTTTTAAAAATGTCATTTTTTTCATTAAAAATATTTGGTTTTCAGGAGGATGCACCCTTATCTTTGTGAAACAAATGAAAGCCATAATTAAATAATATACATTCATCACCTGTTTGGTTACATGGCTTTGTTGATTGAATTTCAAATTCGCATGTTTCTTTCACCTAAAATGCCAGCGCATGAAATTCAATAAATGACGGGAGCGGTAAATTGCTCGAATTTACTGGCTGTTCCATGTAACCTTTAGGTGGGGATGTAAATATGAAGTGATTTTAAAAGGAATCGGTGTGACACAGCATAATGTAGCAAACAATAATAATGTCACTTGCCGATGACTTTAGAAAAGGAAAAGGAAAATAACAATATAGATGAACTAATTCAAAGTGAGAGTGATCATCTCACTTTAGATTGGATGCGGGTCCTTCTGCCTGGCAAATTGCAGAAGGAGACTTCCACCGAAAGGCCGGAAGATGGAATAAACGGTATGGCAGTAAAGAGCAGAAGGCACTGTAATATGCCTGATGACTCGGACACCATGACCACCAAAAATGTGGCGTCAGATAGCGCCCGTTCCATTCCTTATGCGTCAGGTGACTCCATCCAATGGGATCAGGTGGGTATTCTTACAAAAGGCAAATGCATTGTCATTGCCCCCAGTGAAAATATCTTCGGTTCTCAGGAATCGAAACCATATCCTGTCCCAGGTTCTAAGGTTTTCCCAGGGAAGGATTCTGCCCACGAAAAAGGCAGACCTGATTTTCAAAAGGCATTCGCTCTGTACTGTACAGGCGGGTTACAATTGAATTTCCTGTATCTGCTCTGGGGCAGAAACCTTGGAACCTTTTTTAATAAAATATTACCGCTACTCTCTCTGGCCAGGCGACCACCTTTAAAAGGCCGGTAAAGCGACATGGTCACAGACAACGAATATTAAGGAAAATGCGTTGTCAGATAAGGTCCTGAGCCGGGATACGGAAGTTTTGCCACAACTGGCAACGCCGCCACAGAAATATCTTTGGTTTTTAAAGTTGCTATAACTGCTGTGGTGAATACAACTGAATTGGAATGCATTAGTCAATAATTAGTAGGTTAAGCCGGACCCAGACCTGATGGTTGGGTCCGGCTTTTTTTACAAAAGACGGCGGAGCGGTAATCCGCCTCACAAAAAATTCCCGATTGCGTTACAGAAATTCCCGATTTACTAAATGGCAGTTAACCTGCTGTCAGATATTTGCGGGGCAAATTGGACTACTAAGTATCATTATTATCTAAAAGTTCTCATGAGATATCCCAAAGGCATATTATTATATATGCTTGCCAGTGTAGCGCTCTTAATCGTCTGTTGCAGGCAGGCGAATGCCCAAAAAGCAGTCACATCCACTTCTGTAAAGGCTGATATTCAGTTAATTGGCACAGTTATAAATACTTCGAATCACCCGGTTCAACAGGCGGTCATTCACTTAAACCCGGGCAATCTGCATGTAACTACGGACCAGGCGGGCCAGTTCCGGGTGTCTCTTAAAAAAGATATTGCCTACCAGATAAGGATACAGGTCCTCGGCTACCGTCCGGTTACTGACCAGATTTATATAAAAGGCCTGACAGATTCTGTAATAAAGAAAAACTGGAGGCTACAGGATTCAGTGGGCAACTTAACAGATGTTGAAGTCACGGCCTTAAACCGGAAGCAACAACTGGCAAGTGCACCGATTAAGGCGCAGATTCTGGATCTAAGCGCTTTACAGGGACAATCTGCCTCTTTGATTGAATTACTGAACAAAACTGCCGGCGTCCGGATCCGCAGTACCGGCGGACTCGGCGCCAGCAATCAGATCCTGCTTAATGGTTTCCAGAATAAAGCCGTGCGTTTTTTTAAGGATGGAATCCCTACGGACTATCTAGGTGCAGCATTCGACCTGGGTTCGGTTCCCGTAAACTTACTGGACCGGGTGGAAATATACAAAGGGGTGGTACCGGTCTATCTGGGAGCAGATGCATTAGGGGGTGCGGTGAACCTGGTCAGCAAAGCGCCGGTTAAATCTTTTGTAAACGCGAGTTACCAGTTTGGTTCCTTTAATACCCACCGGGCTACATTAAACGGGATCTACTATAACCCTGACGGACATTTTTTTGCCGGGTTGAATGCCTATATGAACTATTCAGACAACAATTACGGTGTAGATGTCCCGGTAACAGATTCCCTGACCGGCGCCACCAGCCAGATCCATACCAGACTCTTTCACAGTAAATTCAGCAGTTATTACGGGGAAGCCTTTGCCGGTTGGAAAGATCTTTTTTGGGCAGATCTGGTAAAATTAAGCCTGACTGCTTTTGATATCCATAAAGAATTTCCCTTTGGCTCGTCCATGGATAAACCCTTTGGTAAAGCCAAAGGAAATCAGCATTCCTTGGTCGGGAATTTATTATACCGCAAAGCTTTTCTGGACCACCGGCTCAATTGGGAACAATTCTTTGTCGCCAGCAGACTGCATAGTACCACCATTGACACCATAGGTGGGCATTACGACTGGTATGGTCATTTTATACCTAACAGCTCCGAAGAAGGTGAGCTCTCCACAACCGGATCACTGGCCAAAATTCATTATGATTATCTGTTATCCAGGACCGGCCTGGATTTTAAGCTCAATCATGCCCATAGGCTTTATGCCAATGTGATATGGAACCGGTTTGAACGCAAGGGGATGGACCCGAGAGGCTACAGTTTTACGGATGGCAGCGACGTCCTAAAAGTGCCGGCTACCTACCGGAAGATCATTGCTGCCTTAGCCCTGGAATCAACCTTAATTCCCGGCAAACTGGATAACAACCTGATTGGCAAATTCTATCAATATACGACGGACGCCACGGATGCGGATTACCAGGGGCATGCGGTCCATACCAATAACAGCCAAAGTGCCTGGGGCGTTGCTGACGGCATAAAATTAACGCTCACCGACCACAGCTTTATTAATTTGTCAGCTGAAACAGCCCTCCGGCTGCCAGAACAGGATGAGTTGTTTGGCGACGGACATCTGAAGCTGTCAAACTTTGGATTAAAACCCGAAAGAAGTTTTAATGTCAATCTGGGCTATAAGTTGGCTATCCCTCAGAAATGGTCACTCGAACTGAACGGTTTTTACCGTCACACCAAAGATCTGATACTGCTTATGCCTATCAATTTCATATACGCGCAAAGCCAAAACGTGGATGAGGTCCAAGGCGAGGGGCTTGACGCAGACCTGGGTGTATTTTTAACCTCCTGGTTGCAGGCGACGGGTAATTTCACGTATCAGAATTTGCGCTTAAAAAATACAGGATATAGTACCACAGAAGGCGCCAGGCTGAAAAATACCCCTTATTTTTTCGCCAACGCCGGGCTACATGGCCATTGGCAAGATGTCTTTAAAAAGAACGATCATTTGAGTGCTTACTGGCTCTTTAACTACGTCAGAGAATACTATCTCTCTTATATCCCGAAATCTGTCGAACCGGGTGGCTTCCTGGGGTTATTCGGCAGAGCCGGTATCGATGCCCGCAATATCATTCCCGATCAGCAGATCCATACCATTGGTCTTAATTATGAACCGGCCAAAACAGCTTTTAGCCTGGGCCTGGAAGTAAAAGATATTTTCAATACCCGGATTTTCGACCAGTTCAGGATTCAGAATCCCGGGCGAAGTTTTTCTGTTAAAATCAATTATTCAATTCACTAACCCTTTTTTAATTCATTAAAAAGTATATTGTATGTTTTCTACTTTAAAAAAAATATGTTTATCCGCCAGCCTTCTAATGGGTGTGGCCATACTGCTGCCTGCCTGCAGTAAAGACAGCCATTCAGACAACAATACCGACGATGGTAATTATTCCTATGTTGTTTTCACTAACGAGGGAGACTTGGGTACGCCGGGCTATATGACGGCCTATACCAAAATGCCCACAGGTGATTTTTCCAATATACAGTCCAAGACGCTGCAGATGGGTTCTGCCTTTGGTTTTACAAAATATGGCAACTGGATCTTTAACCGTACCAGTATTGCGGGACAGGCCGGCATCCAGAAGCTCACCGTGGGTTCGGACGGATCTATTCAGGATGCAGGGTTCCTGGCAGGTGGCAGCATGTTTCTTGTTGTGAGTCCGGACCAAGGGTACTATTCCGACGAGTCCAGAGGAACAATGCTTCTGCAGACGTTCAATCCCACTACAATGACCCGTACCGGGCAGATTGACCTGTCTGAATTATCCATGGATGGAGTTCCATATCAGGTAGTGGGTAAGCATATTCTGGCCGCCAAGGAAGGTAAGCTGTATGCCAGTGTCACCTATAGTTCCAAGGCAAATGGCGGATATGGGGATGATGTAGTGGATTATGCGGAGCTGGCCGTTATTGATATCGCTACCAATAAACTCGAAAAGACCATTCAATATCCGGGTATCAAGAGTTTCGGATGGGGCTCCAGCGCCAATAAGTTCTGGACCCTGGGTGACGACGGGGCTTTGTATCTTTATTATTCAGGATTTAACGAGGGCATTACCAATTCATCTATAGTGCGGATCAAAAAGGGAGAAACCGATTTTGATAAAGAGTGGATCTTAAAAGCAGACAATTTTCAGCCGCATGCTACCATTGCAGGCGCGCTCATTAAAAACGGGAAGATCTATATTCAGTTACCGGAAGAGCCGCTGACAGCTGACTTCAAGAACCTGGCCGATTATATCTGGGATTACTATGCAGTGGATATTAATACCCTGGAAAAGACTAAAATTACCGGCATGCCTAAAACCCGTTATATCCATTCCAATGACCAGGGAATTACTGAGATTGATGGCAAAATTTACCTCTGGCTGGCCAACGGCGACCAAAACGGATACTACCAGTTGAATACAGAGACCAATGAAGCAACCAAGGCCTTCAATGTAACGGATGGCGGTCTGGTTTCCGGGTTTATCCATCTGGACAGTAATTAATTTTGATTGATAAAACTAGGTTATGCAAGTCAAAACAGCACGCCGGTGGTACCATTGGCATAAATGGACTTCACTGATCTGCACGCTTTTTCTTTTAATGCTTTGTACGACAGGACTGCCGCTGATCTTTCATGAAGAGATCGATCATTTAACCAATCCTGTCAAAGAAGTACACTTCGCTAAAGATGCGCCTGCGCTCCGTCTGGACAGCCTGGCCATCAGGGCGCAACAGGAGCATCCAGATGAACATATCCGGTATGTATTCTGGGATGAAGACCACCCTGATCTGGTCACTTTTGACCTGGCGGATAAACCGGATGCGCCACCCGACCACAGCCATTATGTGACGCTCCATCAAAGGACAGGTGAAGTGATGGGTAAGCCCCGCACGGACACACTGATATACAAGATCCTGGAATTGCATACCGATATGTTCCTGGGTATAGGAGGGAAGCTGTTTTTGGGGCTTATGGGGATACTCTTTATAATTGCCCTGGTATCTGGTGTCATGCTCTATGGTCCCATCATGAAAAAGTTTGATTTCGGGATGGTCCGTAAATACAGGTCCAGACGTTTAAAATGGCTGGATACGCATAATCTGCTGGGCATCGTGATCCTCGCCTGGACGGCAGTGGTAGGATTCACCGGTATCATCAATACGCTATCCGATGTCGTGCTCGGCCTCTGGCAGCAAGGGCAACTAAAGGAAATGGTAGCACCTTATGCCAGTCAGCCGGCCATTACAAAGCCTTATAGCAGTCTGGATGATGCGATGAAGACAGCGCAGGCAGCAGCGCCGGATATGGCACCCTCCATTATAACCTATCCGGGAACGATCTTCAGCAGCAAGCATCATTATGCGATCTTTATGAAAGGCAAAACGGCATTAACCTCCAGATTACTGATGCCGGCATTAATAGATGCCAAAACAGGGAAGTTAACGGATATCAGAAAGATGCCGTGGTACGTCAATACCTTATTTCTTTCTGAACCACTTCATTTCGGGGATTATGGAGGCATGACCCTGAAAGTCATCTGGGCTTTATTCGACCTGGCGACTATTATAGTATTAATCACCGGTCTTTACCTCTGGTGGGTAAGACGTAAATCCGATAAGTCAAAATGGGAAAATCTGACACCGAAGATATCTTAGGCGGTTTGCCGGATACACAAACAGGGGTAAAAAGCAGGGGATGGAGCAACTTATGGCTGCAACCGTTGATACTATTCATTCTGATACTCGCAGGGCTGATAGGAGCACTGGTAGAAGACGGATGGTGGGATCTGCTGTTTTGTGTAATGCTGGTCTATCCAATATACAAAATCTGCTATCATTATTACAGGCAGTAGTTTATTTATTTAATAGCTTCTTACAATGCAGAACGGATCCCGACAAAAAACGGCGATCCGTTCTGCCTTTTTTGCTTTATAGCAGAAAGCCTTATAAAGCAGCCTAGTTTCTGGATGAAAATGCATAATTTGGATAAAAATTTCATCTTCAATCATTTTCAATTTCATCTCCGCTCCATGAAAAACCGTATCGGACTTTATGCGACACCGTACTACCGGTATCTATTGCTGTTTTTATTTACTGCTGTATTTTTAAGTCCGCGGCTGCATGCGCAGCGTTTATTATGGAATCTACAGGATAGTGCCGCAGGAGGTATTACACTGGATGTAACCTCACTTAAAGAGCCCCATGAAGATCACCTTGAAATGAGCGGCAAGCGATTGGCCTCGATCATACACTACGGCACGGATCGGGATAAGCATTTGCTTTTAAAAAGGCAGCTTATTTTTACCAGCCTTAGAATCATCCCCAATAATACCTATGGGCAGCTCAAGGAGGATTTTGACGGACCGGTATTACCAGGCATTACAATAGACGGGGAGCCTTTAAAGATACAACCGCTGCGTTTTACGATTCATGGGCAACTGGGCTTTTCAGCCACGGCCAATCAGGGCCTTATGGTGGAGGCCAGTTTATTCCCCAGTATGGATAAACCTGCCTTTATAGAGAAGTACAGACTTACCAATACTTCCCAAAAAACGATTACGCTTCATTACGAAGGCAACCGGGACAGCCTCCGGGTCACAGACAGTGCAAAGGGCGTTTACGGCAGCTATGTACTTCGCCAGCAATATTTTCCTGAAACCACCTTCAGCAACCCTGTGGTAAGCCTGGCTGCCGGAGCGTCCATGGAGTTCGCACTGGTTACGGATGGCCATACGCAGCACCAGCCCCCTTATCATTATGATGCGCGTTATGAATGGCAAAAAAGAAACCGGTATCTGCAGGAGATCCGCCAGAACCTGGTATTAAAAACACCCAACGATACGATTAACCGGATGTTTGATTTTGCCAAGATCAGGGCCTCTGAGAGTATTTTTGACACCAGAGGGGGACTGATGCACGGCCCGGGCGGCGGCGTATATTATGCCGCCATATGGGCTAATGATCAGGCGGAATATGTCAGCCCTTTTTTCCCTTTTTTAGGTTACGAAGAAGGCAACAGTTCCGCTGTAAATTGCTACCGGCTCTTTGCCCGGTATATGAACGCAGCATATAACCCGCTGCCCAGTTCTATTATTGCAGAAGGTACGGATGTATGGCAGGGGGCGGGAGATCGGGGAGACCAGGCCATGATCGCCTATGGCGCCTCCAGGTTCGCGCTGGCTTATGGAGACGCCGTGGAGGCGGGCAGGTGCTGGCCACTGATCAGCTGGTGCCTGAATTTCCTGGAAACCAGAAAGCTGCCCGAAGGTGTGATCGCCTCTAACAGTGACGAACTTGAGGGCCGGTTTCCTTCCGGTAAGGCCAATTTATCTACCAACGCCCTGGCCTACGGTGCCTTAATCAGTGCCGCCGATCTGGCTCATGAACTCGGCTTTGAAGACTCAGTACGGGTGTACAGACAACGTGCAAAGGCATTGTCAGCGGCCATGGAAAGATATTTCGGGGCCACCATAGAAGGTTTTAAGACTTACCGCTACTATAAGGAAAATACAACACTCAGATCCTGGATTTGCTTACCCCTTGTTATGGGCCTTATGGACCGCAAAGAAGGAACCGCCAACGCGCTGCTCAGCAAACAGCTGTGGAGCAAGGATGGCATTCTGACGCAGCAAGGCGACACGACATACTGGGACAGGGGAACGCTCTATGCATTCAGGGGCCTGTTTAACGCAGGAAAAACAGCTATTTGCTATCCATATTTCAGCTATTACAGTGCCATGCGCCTACTGGGTAGTCATGTACCCTACGCCATTGAGGCCTGGCCGGAGGGCAATCAGCGCCAGCTTTCTGCAGAAAGCGGCCTTTACCTCAGAGCGGTGACAGAAGGGCTGTTTGGAATTCAGCCAAAGGGCTTTAACCGTTTTACGTTACTGCCGTATATGCCGGATGGCTGGACCACCATGTCTCTTGAACATATCAAAGCCTTTAGCACCGGTGCAAGGCCAGGTCATGATTTTTCTATCCGGATCGAGAAAAAAAACGGAGCCGTCAAAATTATAGTTTATAATCAGCAGGGGACATTGCATACTGGCTACTGGGACAAAAAGACCCCTTATGAGATCACCCTGTAGGGGCTTTCTTAAATATTTTTCACACACTTTTCCATCAATCAGTACAAAAATCATAACTTCAACAATGAACTTCAGAAAAAACATACGGGCGTCCACCATGATTGTTATGATTGCCGGCTTCATGGCCTGCGGCAGGACGGATAACAACCCTGCTTCGCAAAACAGCCATTCGACTACCGTCAGCAGTGCTGATTCCGGATTAGCCAGCGCTGCCAACCGGAAGGCTATTATAGCAGAGTTGGGAAAGAACTATCAAAAGTCAGCCAGCGGGCAGTACAGAAAAAGAATCGATACGATTGCTCCTTTCAATATACAGCTGATAAACAACAAAAAATTCACTTATAAAGACCTCCCGGCAGCTACCCCCGTTACTTTGATCTATTTCTCCCCCGATTGCGAAGAATGTAAAACGTTTACCCGGGCGATAATCAAAAGAATAGGAGACTTTAAAGGTCGTCAGCTCGTTTTTATCACCTATGAAGAATTAGCGCATGTAAGAACTTTCTATGAACAAATGGGCCTGAAGCAGTATCCCCAGCTCAAGATCGGCACGGAAGGCTATAGCTTTACGGTGCAAAAATATTATAAGGTTGAACACTTTCCCTTTATCGCCAGCTATGACAAATCCGGTCATTTGATTAAAATCTATGCCAACAGTACGCAGCCTGAAAAACTGGCCGCAGAGATTTAAACGACAGCGGCCTAAAACAAAGGGGAAAAATCGATCGAATGGAGCCCAATCAAATTTTCCCCTGGTTTTTACATCTGGCAAATCGAGTCTTTCATATAACAGGCAACCGGTGCTTGATTGTCGTTACGCGTTTTCATTCCGGTCAATGCTTACAGCAAACACTGAACTTATCGAAATGAGTATTTTATATCTGCTGCCATGCGTATCACAAGCAGTCAGATCGAATATTTATATTGTTGTTAGTGTATACGTTACCGTACCCAAGGTGTCAATTTCTAAACCGCTGACTTTATCTTTACCTGTCAGGAACTTTCAAATATACTTTGCTTTGCATTTTTTTATCAGCCAAATAATATCCCACAAAATTTCAGCAGCGCCGCCGGCTTATTAAAATAATTGACTTTTGTTATTACATACTTTTCATGTTCATCTTTATTTCATTTGGATCGCGATACAAATATCCGTATTATTTTTAAAAAGCTACACCTTAAAATAGAGAAAGTTTACTGCACGCAATGCTCAAATATAGCGGCAAGGAAGCCTCAAAAAAAAAAGCAGGCTTACCGCCTGCTTTAGTCTTATTTACGGCCCTTATCTTTGACCAGGCCATATTTACTCCGGTATTCCTTAGGGGTACAGCCTTCAATATTTTTAAAGGTCCTGGCAAAATGACTCCCTGAATTAAAATTCATAATAGAAGCATAGTCCTCATTGGTCAGATCTTTTTGCTGCAACATCAGCGACTTGCAAACTCTGATCTTCTCAGTTAATACATATACGCTGGGCACCACACCGAATACCAGTTTAAACCCCTCCGTAAACTTCTTATGCCCCATTGCCGTCTGCCTGTATAATTCAGAAATTCTGATTTTCTTTCCCGGTTCTGCGCTGAGCGTTTCCTTTGCTTTAATTAAACGCCTGATCTCTTCGTAAGTAAACTTATAATCACAATTATAGCTTTTATTATGCAGTACAGAGTCCAGGAATTGCCCAAGTAACGCCTGATTGCCATTACTGTCAAAACTGGACTGCTTGCATTTATCAACGATTTCCATAATCATGGCCTGTAAGGGGATATTACGCGACGCGGCGCCCGGATACAGCCGGTGATTGATACCGGAATTAAAGTAAGTAACCCACTCCCGAAACGCGGGTTGATTAGCGACCAGCTGCTTAAAAGAGGGGATACTTAAATGGATATCAAAACTGACCAAGGTTGTTCCGTTAAATTTAGCGATCGAATTGACCTGAGGGCTGAATAAAATATTATGATCGCCCTCTTTAAAGTGCTGCCAGTCATCTTCCCCGTTTTTATAAAGCGCATTGCCTTCCAGGATATTATGAAACTCAACACCTTCAATATGGCCTTCACAGAAAATCGTGGTGGGAATGTCAAAGAGATAATGAGAGATCCATATATTCCAGAGCGCTCCTGGTATATGCTGGAATAACATATAGCCATTACTATGTACTTTAATATGAAAACCCCGGGTGCCGGCGATTTTGTGGCTATTAAATTTCTTTGGTATACCGGGAACGATCGTTAATAATTCGTGTTGCTGATCAAAGAATTTCAAATCATTCATGAATAAACATTTCTTATCTGGGTGGCGGACTGCAGGTTCCGCACCCATGCGTTTGAAGAATAAGTTTTAGCTTTATGTCGTCCCGGTATTGTTCCAAAAGAGCAAATAGCCCCCGGCAATCGTCAGCCGGACAGACATCTTTCCACATGTATTTTTGTCGCACTCGCGCGACAGCTCAAATATAATTAACTCAATTGATTATTAGTTATTTATCGATACTAAATATGACAAAAAAAATAGCAGTCTTTGGCAACAAAACAGTTAATTAATTGGCTTACAATAGTTTAAAAAATAATTATTGCAGGAAATATTTTACAATAAATCTGAAAAAAGCATACAGATTTCAAATATTTCATAAAGTATGATAATAATTCAGCTCATAAACACCTCAGGAATTTATATGCGCTCTCCGGTATTTTATCAATTTCATTTTTTTCAATTATTTTTTTTGGCAAAAAAACCCGGCATTCAATTGCCGTATTATTATAAAAAACGGGGCTTTTCTGCCGATGCAGGTCTATCCGATAAGGCGAACTATTCGATCAGGTCACACCAAAACAAAAGACGGATAAACAAGTGGCAATTTTCCAAATATTGTGTTAATAGACTGTAATTAAGTACTTTTTTGAAAGACCAGGCTACCGGAAAACAGAAAAGTTGCATAGATTAGTGTCTAAATTTCTAACCTGATGAAAAAATATTTTTGCTGCCTCGTCGTCTTTGTCAGTTGCCTTAGTGCAGGTGCTTTTGGACAATCAACCGTAGACACTATGCGCTATTACCGCGCTCAGATTGACACGCTGGATAAACAGATCATTGACCTGATCGGACAGCGCACAGCGGCTGCCAGAGCCATCGGCCAATATAAGATGGATCACCAGATTGGTGTTGTGCAAAATAAGCGTTTCGAAAAAGTGCTTGAAGACGCGATAAAAAGAGGTAAGAAAAATCAACTGTCAGAAACCTTTATCCGGAGCCTGTTTGATCAGGTACATAAGGAAAGCATCCGCCAGGAAGAAGCGTTAAAATTAAAAAAGGAGTCCAGATGAAAATACAGGATATCTGGTGATACCCTGTATTTTCATCCGGGCATCACAATGACACTGTTATCTGCCCATCGCCGTATTTTTTTTAAATAACAGATGAGGTATCTACAGACATCTACGCCGCCACAGTCTGCTCTGGCAATTATTACTGCATTGCTGCCGAATCTACTGTCGCCACGGTATCCGGATTAGGTTGCTCAACGCCGTCATGTTGCTGTTTAGACATTGTCCTGTCGTCCGTTCTGGTCTGGACGGTATCGTAGTTTCCTTCCTCAGATCCCTCGTTATAGTTACTATGGCAACCTTGCGCGGCTAATAAAAGGGTCAAGGATGAAGCTATTACAAGGGTCGTTAAAAAATGCATCTTCTTCATAACATATGTTTTTATAATGAGGGCGTTATTGCTACAATGATCATTTCCAAATAGCATTCCATTTAGGAACAACGAGTCAGACCATAAAAGAGCCCCTGGAGAACCAGGGGCAATTTACAAGTACAAGAGTGAGGTTTGTCGGATTCCTCTCACTGTAGCTAATACTAGTAGGAGCTGACCCCACTAGAATAAGTTATATATATAATAATATAATTACCAACAGATTAACTGAGCAATTATAGTTAATAATATATGCTGACCTTAATATATTACGATGAAAGCCTGTTCTTAGGGCAGGCGGATGATTTTGTCTCAAGGCAAATGTAAAGAAAATCCTAAAACAAAAAAATTTTTTATGAAAAATATCGAAAAATACGTGCAAGAAGATGAGTATCAGCCACTATCTTTTTTATCAAACGTTAAAACACCTGGTTGTGATGTATAAATTCCCGCCTCCGTATTATCTGTAAGACAGATGGCCGTTTATTAGTTGGCTGGCACTGGTATAGGGATGAACCGTGGCCTTGCCATGCCCCATTATGTGGTAAACCTGCCATCCGGCCGCTTTCAGAAAATCAGCGACCAATGCGCGGTGGCAACGCCACCATACCGCTTCAGCACACATGATCGCAGTCAGCTGTTGATGGGCCAGCACCTCCAGCTGTCCTATTGCATCCGCAAAGGCATTTGTTTCCGTATAATCAGCGTAGGCTCTAAAGGAAGGATTCCTCCAGGCAAGGTTTTTAGAGTCCTTATGAATTTTCCTGCGGCCGCCAAGGGCTTCCAAATGCAAGTACCCAATTCCCTGCCCGGGTAAAAACTGCTGCAGGTGCCCCTGGCTGAATTGCGGCCATTTTGCGGATCCGGCAAAACGCCGTATATCCACTAAGAGCGCTATATTGAATGCTTTGAGCAAGGAAAGGAATTCGCTTTCAGAGCGGTTGGAATGGCCGATCGTATAGATAACAGGTGGTATATGGGGTGTGGCTGCCGGCATCTTAAACTAGCTGCAATTTACGAACCAGAAGATAAAAAAGCTGTCTTCGACCATGACAAGTCAGAGACAGCTTTTTATTCCTAAATAAAGTTATATGAGAAAAGCAAAATGCTTATCTACGACTGTACCTGCGGCTTTATTGCCTGATAAAATAATCACCAGTTGGGGTTCTGATGCCCTTTTAAGGCCGGACTGGCATCCAGGTCTTCCTGCGGAATAGGGAAATAGTAATCTCTTTGCGCGTTAAAGACTCTTTCAGAACCGACGGTAATATGGTTTTTGCTGCTGAAAGTCACTGCACCGGTACTCATATTTACCTTGCCGGGGCGCACGCCATACACTGGCCCATTCATCACTTCAGCACCGATCTTCCAACGTTTCATATCATACCATCTGAGTCCTTCAAATGCAAATTCGACGCGGCGCTCATTGCGCACTCTTTTCCTAAGACCTGCCTGGCTGGTCTCGGTAACGGCCGGCATACCCACACGCGCACGCACCTCATTGATCATATTTGCCGCAGTGGTCAGGTCTTTATTTTGTTCTATCAGCGCCTCTGCATAAGTCAGCAACACTTCAGCATAGCGGAAGACGATAAAATTCAGCCCCTGTGCGTCGGCAGGATCACTGTTTGGAAGGTCCGCCAGTGGTGCACAATATTTACGCAGGCAATATCCCGTACGGCTTCTGTTGCCTTTAGAAGAATTATAATACTCATCCGGGCCGACCGGCTCCAGGCTGTTAAAGATACGTCCGTTCCATTTTTCACCGGGATAGATGATGGACGCATAAAAACGGGGGTCCCGGTTCTCGTATGGCTTGTCCGGATTATAACTGTTATCCTCGGTAATAGGCTTGCCGTTTTTCGTCTCATAGGCATCTACCAGACTCTGCGTCGGGTTAACGGAGTTCCAGCCTCCTTCCTCTACCGTATATAAAGCATCGATCCAGGAACCCCAGGTCGGTGCTTTGTAGGTCACTTCCAATATGACTTCTTTATTACGGGCGGGATCTGACTGGTTCTTTTCCCAGAACAGCCCTTCATAATTATTATATAAACCGTAAACGCCAAGATCTATTACTGCCTTTGAGGCCTTTTCTGCGATGGCATACTCACCGGCAAACAGCGCCACTCTTGCTTCCAGGGCAAGTGCGGCACCGCGGGTAGCGCGGCCATATTCCACCGGTTCTACAGGCAGCAGACCGGCAATAGTGTCCAGTTCCTGAAGCACAAAATCAGTTACCTCTTTTTCTGTATTTCTAGGATAGTTATTCTCCTCACCGTACGCAAGTGTCTTGGTGACAATAGGTACACCGCCGAAAAACATCATCTTACGTGCATAATTGAATGCCCGGAGAAATCTAGCTTCTGCCTTCATTTCTGTCTTGTCCTCATCCGTCATGGAGGATACCTTGTCTATATTTTCCAGAAAATAGTTAGCGTTCTTGATTCCTTCATAGCTAAAATAAGTCCGGTACAGATCAACATATTTACCGGCAAGCGACGGCGTAGCCGTTCCCTGGGCGATAAAATAGGTCAATTGATTGGTAAAGGGACAATAGGCGTTATCGGTGATATCATCCAGTAAAATAGAATTGCCGTCTTCAAAAAATCCACTCATCTTAGTGAGCTGATAAACAGAGGCCAGGTTATCTTCTGCCGCCTGCTTATTGGTAAAATATTTACTGGTAGAGTAGCCATCCGTCGGCTCCCGGTCCAGTTTGACGCAGGAGACAAGTTGCACTGCTGAGAGTACGGCTGCTGCTAATATTATCTTTTTCATTGTAATAATTTTTTGTTGTGTCTGAGGTAATAATGCCTATGGCTATTGCCACCTCTTGACGTTGAATTACCTGCTTAACGCTTAGAAAGTAACATCGATTCCAAAAGAATAGGTCTTGAGTAATGGATAGCCGCCGGTAGGGCTGCTGATTTCAGGGTCGATCCCTAAATCGCGCGGCAGCTTAGACCAGGTATAAAGGTTCTGACCGGAAATATATATTCTGGCACTTGTCATGCTTGCCCTTTTGATAAAACTGTTAGGCAAAGTGTAATATACCCGCAGATTCTTCAAGCGTACATAAGAAGAGTTGAATAAATAAGTCGTGGAAGGGTAGGTGGAGTTAATGGAATTAGCAACTGACACCCTTGGCAGACGTGTGTTATAATTATCCGGTGCATTAATGGGATCATAGGAATTTTCAATGGTCCAGTTGGTGATGCCATAGCCGCTGCTAAAGCCATAGCCCGTGCTTGCCCCCAGATAGAGCCAGCCACCGGCCGCACCCTGCAGCATACCTGCTATACCAAAATTATGATAAGACACGTCGAAATTCAGTCCGTAGAGCCATTTAGGCGTGGAGGATTTGTCGATAAGGATCTTGTCATTATTATCAATTTTTCCATCTCCATTCTGGTCAACGATCTTTTGATCTCCATAAGTCTGGCCATTTAATAGTGGAAAATCCGGATCCAAAAATTCATCTTTTGTGATCAGCCCATCGGACTCATAAAGATAATAAGCATTGATCGGGTAACCGGTCGTTCTGATAGTTGTCGTTTTTGGGGCCAGCTGTTCACCACCCAAGTCCAGGAGCTTATTGGTGCCATAACTGACATTCCCATTTAAGCTATAAGAGACGCCATCAGGATGATGCTGATCCAGGCCAAGTGATATTTCGATCCCTGCGTTGCGCATTTTACCGATATTAGCCACATAATCTTTTGCTCCATTGACTGCAGAAACGGTCTTGGTCATCAGCATCCCTCTTGTCGTTTTATTATAGTAGCCGATAGAGAAGTTCAACTGGTTGTTAAACATGGCTCCCTCCAGCGCGATATCGGTAATAGCTGTTCTTTCCCATGAAAACGTATTGTTTGGATCCTGTACCACGCTCATAGGTGTGATCAGGTTACCGCCAAATACATAATACAGTTGTCCCCAGTAAGCCGGATCATTGGTCGCACCGACGATGGCCTGATAAGGATAATATTTTGCATTGTTGTCATCTTCATCGGCACCGACAATATCCTGATTGCCTAATACGCCATAACTTCCACGTAACTTCAATTCAGAGAAAATGTGCCGCAGTGGCTGAAAAAATGCTTCCTGGGAGATACGCCATCCCACTGAAGCGGATGGGAAGAAATCCCAGTGCGCATTCGGAGATAACCTGGAAGATCCGTCTTCCCTGGCATTCAGCTCTAACAGATAACGGCTTTTATAATCATAGTTGATTCTGCCAAAGGCGCCCATCAGTCCCCAGTCCCAGTCAATACTATTGTTGTCCTGTCCGTCAGAACTGCCCAGCTGCAGGCTCCCGGAGCTGTTATTTACAAAATCGCGGCGATAGGCATAGAGGTATTGTAATTTCTCATATTCCTGCTGACCGCCGACAATGACTTTAAGGTGATGGTCGCCAAAGTGTTTTTCGTAATTGATGTCCAGTTGCTGCATTAAATGCATGGAATTGAAAGATTCCTTTGCTGAAGAGTTGGGACCGGTTGTCGTTCCGTTAGACCATTCCAGCGTATTTTTAAACTGATTGGTGGACGTGTCATAGTAATTAATGCTGTTGGTAAAATTAACAACCAGGTCTTTAGTGATATCGTAATGCAATTTGACATTCGCGATTACATTATAAATTTTCTTCTGATAGATTCCGCCTTCCTCAGCCTGACGCACCGGATTACGTGTATCATTGGTCGCGGTGATCACCCAGTCGCCGTTTTCGTCTTTAATCGGATCCACCGGCCGCTGCCGGTTAATGGCACTGGTAATGGCCGGAAGATCACCAACTGCGGCAGATGTGGGCGCTTTTTGATTGGAATAGGTGAGGGCAAGCCCCAGGTCAATACCAAATTTGCCCAGATCAATACCCGCATTGTCCCTTAATGTAACCCGGTCGTAGTTGGTATGCACTACATTTCCTTTTTCCTGAAAATAGCCCACGGAAAGATTATTTCTGATGGCGATGTTATCATTTTGCAGGCCACCGGAGATGTTCAGGTTATGGGATTGAGTAAACCCGTTTTCACTAAACAATGCATCCCGCCAATCAGTACTGGGCACCTGGCCTGATTTCCAGGCGGCCAGCTCATCATCTGTGAATACTTTTTTAGACGCATCCAGATCGGGGTTATTTCTGCTGATAGCGTCCATCATCAGGGCAGTATTGTAAGTATTGGCATAATTATAGGCATTAGACTCTCTAAAGAGCTCAGTCGGATTCTGAATACCGACATAGCCTGAATAACTAATATTTGCCTTACCCACTTTAGCTTGTTTGGTCGTGATCAGAATAACACCATTTGCGGCCCTTGCTCCATATAAAGAAGAAGCCGATGCATCTTTCAATACAGAAACAGAAGCCACGTCATTTGGATTGATCATGGATAAAGAGCCAGGGATCCCGTCTATAATGACCAAGGGATCTGTTCCGCTCATAAGCGAGCCTGTTCCCCTGATATTAATCTGAGGGGAAGCACCCGGCTGGCCAGAACTGGAGACAATATTCAATCCTGGCACCTGTCCCTGCAAGGCTGAGGTCAGATTGCTGACAGGCCGGTCCTGCATGACTTTATTATCCACCACTGCAATAGAGGAAGTCACCAGGTTCTTTTGCTGTTTGCCAAAGGCCACCACCACCACCTGATCCAGATTGCCCGCGCCTTCCTGCATCTGAACCGTGATATCGGTCTGATCTCCTACTTTTATTTCCTGAGTCTCCTTCCCGACAGAGGTAAAGACAAGTACTGCCTCTTTGCCTGACACAGACAAGGTGAACTCTCCCGATACACCGGTGACAGTCCCTTTATTCGTGCCTTTTATCTGTACTGACACGCCCTGCAATGGCAGTCCGTTTTGGTCCTTTACATGACCGGTAACTGTAATTTGCTGTTTGTTTGCCTGGTCAGTATAGCCTTTGCTACCTGGTGTTCCTGCCGCCCATAATGAACCGGAGGGCATCATTAAAGCAGAAATGGCCATCAGGCCGACACCATATTTAAAGGCGCCTTTGGTTTTGTTTGTTAACAAAACTCCCTGAGATTTTTTCATGAATTCAAAATTTTTGTTGAGTGGATGGTCACTTATAAAATCCAAAAACACATTAACATTGCACTCTTCAAATATAGGCAGGTGGTTAACCAATTCTTACAATTATGCAACGCTTACGCAAACGATTGACAAAATTTGCACGACTTCAGATACAGGGCTTTAAACTTTCACTGCACCCGCAAAGCGTCGATAAAATCATGTAAAACAGTAGATTGCAGGAGAGCAAAAAATAATACATGTTAGTATGTATAAAAAAGCGCAACTGTGAAAAATTTTTATAAAATTCAGGGATTTGCATTATTTGTTTAAAAAAATTATAACTAAAAAATTAGTATAACCAGACATTTCTTGTTAAACCCCGAGGTCGTTTCATATAATATTAATAAAATTTCTATGCCTTATGTCTAACATGTAAAGAAATACCGGGGGCTGTTAATTTTTATTATCATTACACTAACAATCATTTAAAGATCATTCACAACTGTTTCTTTTACATTTATAACACTTCTCATTTGCCTGCTTCAAACAGTATTTAAGGTAGTGGACAACTGAAGGGAGATAGTCTACCATTGTTCCCGGTCCATCCCTGGAAGTGCCGGTCGGGCACCCACAAACCGGAAGCCTTTATGTTTAAAGGCAGCGTTTGCAGGCACAGGACGCTATTCGGCCAATTTACCTTAGTTTTGACGGCCACAACAAAGACGACAACATGGCAGAACAAAACTCATATAACTCACCTGTGATTCGTAAAGCCGGCAGACAGCCGGTACGGACCGTGTATGTACCGGCTCATTCTGTAAATGTATTTAGACTTCCTGCCCAGGTCGTTAAAAAATGATGGTTGCCCTGTAAACATCGCTTTATGCATTATTAACCTTTAATATACCAATTCGGAAAATCCATGGAAGAGTCATTTACATTACCAGTGCTGCATAAAGGGGAAGAAACCTTGGTGGATTTTACTTTCCGGCGGCTGGGCTACACTTATAAAATATCTGCTTATATCGGAGGGCAGGAGATCTTTTTTGAACCCGACGAAGAGGGAAGTTTCCGGGCCACACTGGTCGACCCAAACGGGCGTCAGGAACAAGAAAAAATAGACAGGGCTTACATTCAGGCGATGATCCAAAAGTTAACTGAGGAGTTCAAGTAGACTTATATTGCCCGGGAAATAGACAGATTTGCCCTTTGTGTATTATATTTGAGGGATGCAAGCAATCAGACATTCTTTATCCTGTTTTAAGGCATTTTACTGCAGCCGTTTTATTAAAACCGGCATTCTTTGTGTAACCCTGCTACAGCTGTCCGCTGTCCTGCGGGCACAAAGTCCCGTTGTAAAACCCGATACCCTTTCTGTCGCCGACCCGACTATTTTCAGCTACCGGGGGGCAGACGCTACTCAGTATTACCTATATGGCACGGCAGGGGATAAAACCGTCAGTGCGGGATTTAAGGGCTTTAAATCCTCCGATCTCATACACTGGCAGAGAATTGTTAAAAACAGCGACCCTTCCTATCTGGTGCTGGATAGTGGCCATAGTTACGGCAATAAAGGCTTTTGGGCACCCCAGATACTTTCTTTAGGAGGTGACCGGCCATTACTTATGGCCTACACAGCCAATGAGCAGATTGCCATCGCCAGTTCCGCTAACGGGCCTCAGGGACCTTTTATTCAAAACGAGAAAATGCCATTGTTTAATGATGGCTTCAAACATATAGACCCCTTCATCTATAGAGACAGTGCCAGTGGCAAGACATTCATTTATTATGTCAAGCTGGACAAAGGCAATAAAATATATGTCTCTGAACTGAAAACAACACCTGGCGGGTCTGGACAGCCCTTTAAAGTAGTGCCGGGTACAGAAAAAAAATGTATTGAAGCCACTGTTCAGTGGGAAAATACAGCGAGTGCGCCCTGGCCCGTAACAGAAGGCCCCACTGTTTTGTTCCATCAAGGATATTATTATTTATTTTATAGCGCCAATGACTTCAGAAACCCGGATTATGCTGTCGGCTATGCTACTTCAAAATCTCCGACAGGGCCCTGGGTAAAATCCAAAGAAAGTCCGGTTATATCCAGAAAAAATACAAGACTTAAAGGATCCGGCCATGGAGATGTGCTGCAAGATGCCCATGGCAAGTATTACTATGTCTTTCATGCCCATCATACCAGTCAGCAGGTCAGCCCCCGCATGACCTTTTTGATTCCTTTTCAGTTCAAAACCAGCAAACAAGGTCCGGATAAAATTAAAATGGATTACCATCAGGTAAAGCCCATGTTACTTAAAAATTAATTTTGCCGGAAAATCAGGCACCTCATTTGTAGAGATAATTACTCAATCTGTCTCTAAATACCCCGAGGGTGGGGCGGGTAGGAATTAGATTCCTTAAATGTCGTCTAAATCCTTGTTAACCCGGTCGCTATAAATTACCTTTACAGCAAAATTATTTTTTGACAAAAGCCCTTAGAATAGCACTCAAGACCCTTTTATGGGTGCTGGGATCTATTATACTGATCCTTGTCGTGGTTGTATTACTGCTGCAAGTTCCTTCCGTACAAAACTTTATCCGTAAAAAGACCGTAAGCTATCTTGAAAATAAGCTCGGAACCAAGGTCGAGATCGCATCGATCTATCTGAAGTTCCCGACGTCCCTTTCCATCAAAGGCGTCTATCTGGAAGATCAAAGAAAGGATACCTTATTATATAGCCAGGATCTGGAAGCAAAACTTGATTTATGGAAGCTGTTTAAAAAGCGCCTGGTTGTCAATCAGATTGACTGGCAGGGCGTAACAGCGAACGTGTTCAGGACAAAAGACAGTGTTTATAACTTTGATTATATTGTCGCTGCTTTTGCAGATTCGACCCAGACGACCGCTGATACCACGGCTTCTTCCTCCGGTTTTGCCATCGATCTGGACAAGATCAATCTGGACCGGATTCAGATGACCTATAATGATTCTGTAGATCAAAATTATGTACATTTTTATATAGGCCATTTTGATACCAGAGTCAGCCGGTTTGACCTGGATAAAATGCGCTTTGCCATTCCGGTGACCCATTTGCAGGATGTCCGCGCCAGCGTTGCCCAATTAGCCCTTAGCGAGGCTGCACCCGTTGCAGACACGGCTACAGAACCGCTGAACATGGAGCTTTCCATAGGCACGGTGGATCTGTCTAAAATCCTGCTCAACTACCGTTCTTCTGAAATGGATGCTGGCCTTAACTTAGGCAGGCTGCTGTTGGATTTTGACAAGATTGACTTACCCCGTCAAACAATCGGCGTCAGGCAGCTACTTTTGGACACCACCAGTGCCGCTGTTGTCATGCGAAGTCCCGCTACCGTAACCAAAGTCGTCACCGAAACCGCCAGGCATATTGACACCTTAATAACGCCTTCAAATAATGCGCCCTGGTCACTAACGGTCCGTAACCTCTCTTTACGTGACAATCAGGTCCGCTTTGATAATGAAGCCATGCCCCGGCAAAAGCAAGGGCTGGATTACGGACATATGGATATGCAGCACATCAATGTGCATATGGAAGATTTCTGGTTCGTAGCTGACAGCATGCAGGGCAGCATTCAATCCCTGACGCTAAAAGACAAAAGTGGCTTTGCAGTGGATAGCCTTAGCGGCCTGTTTTTTTACGGACCTAAAGCCGCTTATCTTAAAAAATTCTTTCTCAGGTTGCCCAATAGTGAACTCCAGGACCAGGTGGCTGTCACTTACCCCTCTTTGGAGACCGTAGCACAGAATCCGGCACTGCTGGGTCTGCATGCAGATATTCACAATAGCTATATCGGTATGCGGGATATCCTGCTGCTGGCTCCCTTTTTAAAGGCGTATCCTGCGATCAATAATTTTGCGGCCAGCCGGATAAGGTTAAAAGCCAAACTGGAGGGCAAGGTGGGGGATCTTAATATACCCACGCTGGAGGTCAGTGGCGTCGGCAATACAAGCCTGAAAGCCTCTGGTCACTTAATCGGGCTGCCGGATCCCAATAAGACTTTTATGGATCTGACATTATCTGATCTCAGGACCACCGGCCAGGATATTCAAAAAATGATGCCGCCCGGCGTGATGCCTGAGGGATATCAGCTGCCTGCCGCCATGCAGGCCCATGGTCATTTTAAAGGCACGATCAACCGGTTTAACACCGATCTTGCCCTTAACAGTACAGATGGCAACGCTTCATTTAACGGCGCGATCGATATGCGCCATCCGGATCTGGAAACCTACCAGGGGCAGTTAGCTGCACAGAATCTGGACATTGGCAAAATGACAGGCATGCAGGATATGATCGGTAAAATCACCCTGCATACAGACTTAAAAGGACAGAGCTTCAATCCGAAAAAGGCCAGTCTGTCTTTAGACGGTGTGATAAATGCACTGTATCTGAAAGGCTATGATTACCAGAACCTGAATTTTAAGGCGGATGCCGACCAGGGGAAATACAACCTGACAGCCGCAATGACTGACCCGAATATCCATTTTAACCTGACCGCGGCGGCGGATATGACCGGTGCTGCCCCTGCAGCTAAAATTGCGCTGCAACTCGACAGCGCAGATTTCCGGGCACTGCACCTGACGGAAGACACGCTGAAACTGCATACCAACCTGCTGGCGGACTTTACCAGCGCTGACCCTGACTCCCTTAATGGCAGCGCAACTATTGAGCAGCTGCTTTTGGTAAATGGCAGTAGAAGACTGCAGGCAGATTCAATCAGCTTTGTTTCCAAGGCCGGACCTGATTCCAGCAGTCTGTCGCTGGATGCATCTACACTGGGGCTGACCGCTGAGATGCAGGGCCAATATAAACTGACAAAGCTGGCTCCAGCCTTCCAGCAGTTATTTAACCGGTACTTTACCGTAGATAGTCTTCACCTGCCCGTTACTGCTTCCGACAGTGTAGCTGTCGCTGAGACTAAGCAGCCATCGGTACCTGCTTCCAAAAACCTTAAAACGACCGGTTCCGATACGACAAAAACCGACTCCACCGGTCATCAGCAGTTTAACTTTAACGCCCATATATTCAGAACACCGATGCTGGCCTCTTTTGTCCCGGATCTAAAAAGACTGGATACGATCGCAATCACGGGCCATTTTGATAACACGGAGCCTGTTTTGGAGGTGCAAGGTTCTATTCCTTCAGTGGTCTATGGTACGGATACCCTGACAGAAGGCAAATTAGCGGTTCACGGCGACAATAACAGCCTGGACTATCAGGCCGGCTTTAAACATGTCGCCATCGCCAACACGGTTCAATTATATGCGCCTTCCATTGCCGGCAGCGCAAAAAACAACGAGTTAAGTGCCGTCTTAAACGTGCATGACAATGCAGGAAAGGACTATTATAAAGTAGGCGCACTCGCGGCTATCAAAGGCACCCAGCTGCAAATGAGACTGATGCCCGATAGTCTTTTATTGGACTATACCCCGTGGAAAGTAGCCGCGGATAATTTTATCCAGTATGACTCCAGCGGCCTGATGATCCATAATTTTGGCATCTCTGATCAGGGCCAGCAATTACTCGTTCATAGTGATCCTGAATTAAGCGGTGCACCCATAAAAGTTAATTTTAAAGATTTTAAAATTGAAACGCTTACCAAAATTGTCAATCAGGACTCTATTCAGATAGGCGGAATGCTCAGTGGCCAGGTGGCAGTAGATGCAGTAATGACTAATCCGCTGATCACAGCCGATATGAATATTCAGGATCTTAATTTTAAAACAGATACGATCGGCAATATTGCCTTGAATATTGACAATAAAACAGCCGGCAGATATCAGACGGCTGTTTCCATCACCGGTCAGGGCAATCAGGTGGATCTCACCGGCGCTTATTATACCAGTCCCGAAAGCAGGATGGATTTTGCATTGAATATACAGAAACTGGCACTTAAATCTATAGAGGGCCTTACCCTGGGATATCTAAAAGATATGAGTGGCAGCCTGGACGGCAAAATGACTATTGGTGGTACGACCGACAAACCTGAGATTACCGGCCAGCTGCATTTTAATCAGGCAGCTTTTAATGTGGCCATGCTCAATGCGCCTTTTACCATGCCGGATGAAAAAATCAGCTTTGACAATCAGGGGATCGTATTCAATAAAGTCCATGTACTGGATCAGCAAAAAAACAGACTTACCATTAATGGCCGGATCAATACCACTAATTATTTAGACTATGGTTTTGGGCTGAAAGTAAATGCCAGGGATTTTCAGGTGATCAACAGTACCAAGGCGGATAACCCGCTTTATTATGGCAAGCTCTATATGGATGCCAACATGAAAATTGATGGCAATATGAATGCACCGGTCGTGGACGGAACCATCGGGGTGCGGGATAAAACTGACTTAACCGTTGTGGTGCCCAGTGCGGACCCCTCAGTGGAAGAGCGAGAAGGCGTTGTGAGCTTTGTCGACAAAAGCCAGCAACCAAATCTGGATTCGATCATGATGGAAAGGCAGCTAGACTCGCTGAGAAACACGGCGGTGCAGGGAATGGACATTTCAGCGACGATCAATGTAGATAAAAACGCGCTGTTCTCGATCGTTCTGGATGAACGCAATGGTGACATGGTCAAGCTCAGGGGAGAAGCGCATTTAAACGGCGGTATTGACCCCAGCGGCAAGACGAGCCTTACCGGCACCTATGAAGTAAATGACGGCTCCTATAACCTGTCTTATGCAACAGTTAAAAGAAAGTTCACCTTCAAAAAGGGAAGCACCATTGTGTGGACAGGAGATCCGACCAGTGCCAATGTGGATCTTACGGCAGTATATATTGCCAATGTGCCACCGCTGGATCTGGTAGAAAATCAATTGACCGGCACAGAAAATACGGTGCAGTTTAAGCAGAAGTTACCCTTTGAGGTGAACCTGATGATGAAAGATGAATTGCTGAAACCGCAGATCAGTTTTGATATCACACTGCCGGATGATAACAGTAAGGTCAATGTATCCAGCGAAGTCACCAACGCTGTTAACACGAGACTGGCACAGATCAGGACAGACCCCAATGAAATGAATAAACAGGTGTTGGGTGTCCTGGTGCTCGGCCATTTTATCGGGGATAACCCATTGCAGAGTATGGTGGAGGGACAGACCGTGGAAGGTGCCCTCAGAAATAGTGTATCCAGCCTGCTGTCTGATCAGCTCAACCGGTTAGCGGATAACCTGATCAGCGGCGTTGACCTGGATTTTGGCTTGACATCGGGAGAAGATTACTCTTCGGGTACAGCTACCAACAGAACGGATCTGAATGTAGGTGTCTCTAAAAACTTCCTGAATGACCGCCTGACGGTCAGCGTGGGCAACAACTTCAATCTGGAAGGAGCGCAGGCTGGCGAGAAAGCCACCAGCATTGCCGGCAATGTATCTATCGGATACAAACTCAGCAGGGATGGCCGTTACCTGTTAAGAGCTTACCGAAATGATCATTTTATCGTCATCCAGGGCCAGGTCATTGAAACAGGTATTGGTTTTTCTATGACGCTCGATTATGACCGGTTTAAGGAAATCCTCAGAAAGAAAACCGAGCAGCAAAAGCAGTGGCGCAGGCAGTTCAGGCAGCGGCAGCGGCAGGAGCGCGCAGCTGAGGACAGTACTGACACCAGTACAGATGCACGGAAGCGCAAAGACGATGCGCTGACAGATCAGGACAGAGAAGACGCCGCTGTCAGTACCCAGGTGGAGCAAAATGCAGCAAAAGCGAAAAAGGAAGATCCTGATGGCGTGCAGTAATATCTATTTTATAACGATCAAGGAAGTGGGCATGTTTTTTAAAAAAGCACATAGTGATTTTAAGGCTGGCCGGAGCATCGGATCCCGGGCAAGGTGGGCTTTCGGACTTTGTCTTGCATTATGGCTCAGCAGTTGCAGCAACACCCGTTATCTGCAGCAGGGCCAGAAGCTGTATACAGGCAGCGAGATCCAGATGGAAAAGACAGCTGATATTACTTCAAATGAAGCCAAGGACCTCAAGGAGCAAATGGATGAGTTACTGCGGCCTGTGCCCAATAGTTCTTTTTTAGGGCTTCGGATCAAACTCTATATTTACAACAAAACCAAAACCGATAAAACAAAAGGGCTGAAGCACTGGATGAACCAGAAGTTCGGAGAACCTCCTGTGCTGGTCAGTGACGTCAACCTGGCTAAAAACGCAGAAGTGTTGCAGGGTTATCTGCAAAACAACAGTTATTTTCAGGCTTTGGTAAACGGCGCTTTAGACACGACTGCTAAAAAAGGTAAGGCCACCTATGAAGTGCTGCCGGGACCGGCTTATCATATCGATTCTGTCAGCTTCCCTAAACCGGTTGATTCTCTGACCACTGCCATCAAAAGAGCCACAAGAAGATCTATCTTAAGGAAGGGAAAGAAATATAATCTAGACGATATTAAAGATGAACGGGTTCGTATTGACAACCGGCTGAAAAATAAAGGCTTTTACTTTTTCTCTCCAGAAAACCTGTTGGCCAAAGTAGACAGTACAGTGGGCACCCACCAGGTGGATCTGGACATGATTGTAAAACCGGAAACGCCTGCAAGGGCAAGGAAGATCTATACGATTGACAGTATTTTCTTATATCCGGAATACACTTTAAGAGACACAGGCCGCCATAAATCCAAAATGGAAGCCTATGGCTGGTATAATGTGGTGGACCCGCATCATACCATAAAACCCTACGCCTTTAAAAATACCGTGCTGCTGCATCCGGGAGACATCTATAGCAGAAGCCTGCACAATAACAGTATTAACCGCATGATCAACCTGGGGCCTTATAAATTTGTCAAAAATAAATTTGTGCAACATGAAGAGGATTCCGCAAAACTGGATGTCTATTATTACCTGACGCCTTATAAAGGAAAGTCACTGCAGCTGGAGCTGCAGGGCAGAACGACTTCCGCCAACTTTATGGGCTCCCAGATCAATATCAACTGGAAAAACAGGAATGCCTTTAAAGGTGCAGAGGCCTTCTCAGTGTCGCTGTATGGAAGTACTGACCTGCAGATGGGCGGTAACACTAAAGGCAATAATGTGTATCAGGCGGGGATTAAAACCGGCATCAGCTGGCCCAGGTTTATCAGCCCTTTTGACTTTAAATCGGACAATGCCTATATCCCGCATACGAACCTCAGTCTGGGATATTCCTTAAATAAAAGGATCCATTTGTATACGCTGAATTCATTTACAGGTTCCTTTGGTTACGAGTGGCGTGAAAATGCGCAGCGTTCCCATGAACTCAATCTGCTCAATATTACTTATGTCAATCCCACAGGTGTTTCCCAGGCCTATGCGGACAGTGTGGCACACAGCCAGAACCCGACGCTGGCCCATGTGATCGACAAGCAGTTCACCTTTGGGCCCAGCTATAGTTATACGGTTACCAATACCGCGCAGTCTTTTAAAAGAAGTACTTATTATTATAATGCTGCGATCGATCTTTCTGCCAACCTTTATGGCATTATTACGGGAGCCAATGCCCGGGAGGGGCATATTAAAAAACTCTTCGGTCAGGAGTTTAATCAATATGTCAAGATAGAAAACGAGTTCCGGTATTACAGAAGAATATCAAGGAAAAGTAAGCTGGCTGCAAGAATTATGGCAGGCGTCGGCATTCCCTATGGCAACTCTACGATATTGCCCTACAGCAAACAGTTCTTTATAGGCGGCTCCAACAGCCTTCGTGGTTTCAGGGCGCGGTCGCTGGGACCGGGCACCTATAATGTTGCAGAGGCTTATGCCGGCAGCGACTTTTTCCCGGATCAGTCGGGAGATGTAAAAATTGAAGGTACGGTGGAATACCGGCCGCATTTATTTGGCTTTGTCGAAGGTGCCGTCTTTACAGATTTTGGTAATATCTGGCTGTTTAATTCTAATGAGGGGCAGCCGGGTGGTGTCTTTAATGGCCATTTTATCGACCAGATGGCAGCCGATGTCGGCCTCGGTCTTCGCTTTGACCTGACAGTGCTGGTGCTGAGACTTGACCTGGGTATGCCAATTCGCAAACCCTGGAGGCCCCAGGGGGACAGATGGGTATTTGATGAGATTGATTTTGGCAGCAATTCCTGGCGCAGGGACAACCTGATCTTTAATATTGCTATCGGCTATCCGTTTTAATTTTTCTGCAACTATAAGAATAGAAGAGGGGTGCCGCAAAAGTGTAATCGGCAAACGACTTACTTTCAGCGGCACCCCTCTGGTATTTTGCAGCGGCTGTAACAAAGCAGCCGTCTTGCGTCATTCTAAAATATCAAAATCTTCTCAACGCCTTTATGCGCGCATTAATCCTGAGGAATTTCCTTTAAGGTCTCTATATTGCGCTCAGCACCGGAATAGCCTTTATTCTGATTTACCCTGGCGCCCGTATTGGCGTCAATGGCGCTCTGGGGCACCGGCCATAGAACCTGATAAGGACTGATCTTATACATATCACCATGCGGCGTGACAGTATTGTTCTTGTAGAAATTATTACACTCGATCACCCTGTCATACCAGAAATTGCTGGTAGAGAAATTAGCGGCTGTATATGTATGCCCTTTGTAGGCCTTTCCGGTCTGTGCATATAAATAGGCGATACGGGTCAGTTCTACTTTTCTTTCTTCTTCGTAGTACAACTCGCGCGCTCTTTCATCCAGGATCATTCCCATCGTGACATCAGAGGGGCTGACCGGAGTTGCTTTAGCCCTGGCTCTTACTTTATTGATATCCTCTGCAGCGTGTACCAGGTCGCCTTTCCAGAAATATGCCTCGGCGCGTATCAGATAAGTTTCCGCCAGGCGAAACACATACCAGGGGCCGTTTCCACCTCTTGGAGGCGTATTGATATCGTCCGGGATATATAATTTATAAAATGGAAAGCCATACCACTCTCTTAATGTATCGGAACACAGCAATACATTTTTATCACTGTATTTTTGCAACGGTTTACCATAATAGGGATCCTTTCCTTTTAATGCCGGTTCATTATAGACATAATCTTCCATTTCCATCCAGTTACCCGGCGCATGCCTTAAATCAGCTCCCGCGTCGAGCCAGATGGTTTTCTCAGCATACCAGCTGGGGCGGCAGCGGCCCAGCCCTCTGCCTCTGTCAACGGTATAAGACAGCGGAATATCGACTTTATCAGAGATCCCTTTATTGCCTAGCGGTGTGTTGATCTTTCCGCCCGCCAGATAAGGATGTGTCTGACGCATGATCTGTGATCCGGAAGTTATCTTGCCATCCATATCAGGTTTGTCGATCACAAGCATCAGGGCTTCTTTGTTGGCCGCTATGTCCTTATTGCTGTTCTGGTGCAGATCCCAGACAATATTCTTATCCGATTTGCTGGCATCCTGGCCAAAACGGTCGGTCATTAACTGATAGACACCACCGTTAATTAAATCTGTTGCGGACTGTATAGCGCCGTCAAAATCACCAAGCGCCAGGTCTATCTTTGCCAGCAGATGCTGACAGGCGCCTTTGGTGACTTCTCCCTTCGCCTTGCCTTCATCTTTTACCCATTTGGCGGCATATTGCATATCCGCCTGGATCTGTTTTAAGATAACCGTTCTGTCCACCGTCTGGAAATCCAGTTTCGGTTCGTTATAAAGTTTACCGACCCAGGGAACATCACCGAACTCATTGGTGAGCTCATAATACCGGTAGGCTCTGTGAAAATAGGCCTGGCCCAGGAGGTCATTTCTGATCGCCAGCTGCTCCTGATCTGTTGAATCCCATTTGGGCTCGTCTATATAGGTAATGAGCGTATTGGCGTTCTTAATGTCTTCGTAGCCACTATGCCAAAAATAAAAAATCCGGTTGTGGTCAGCATTATCGTTATCTTTTTTAATAGCATCAGGCGTGATCTGTAAATCCATATTCTGCGCCGGTCCGGACTTGTCATCTGTCCCATCTACTGCAATATCAGAGAAGATCAGTTGGGTGATTTCCGGGGCACCGTCCCCATACCAGTTATTTCTCAGATTCCGTTCACAGGAAATCAGCGCGCCTTTTAAACCTTCTGCAGTATTATAAGTACTTTCCGGTATATAAAAAGACTGTGGTTTAGAATCCAGATAGTCTTTTTTACAGCTGCCCATCATCAGACATGCAGCCCCCAATAGTATAAAAGCCTTGTTGGCATATTTATTTGAATGTTTCATCTTTCGTGTTTTTACTTTTCAAGAATTTTTACATGCGGTTAGAGTGTCACGTTTACGCCCAGTGTGTAGTTTCTGGGAGAAGGGCCCGGGGTACTCATTTCCGGATCCCAGTAATCCCAGTCGGGGGCATAAATCGCAGCGTTTCTAACAGTGAAGTACACACGTAAATCCTTGATCTGTGCTTTTTTAATCAAGTCTTTAGGGAAGGTATAGGCCAGAGAAATATTGGCCAGACGGACAAAGGAGGTTTTGCGCCATACGTTGTAACTCGCGCCACCATCGCTGGAAAACAGTCTTGCGTAGTCATTGATCTGATGATCGGCTGTCCAGTAGGGCAGATCATAGTAGCTGCTGCGATCAATAAAACCACTGTTGTTCTTGGCGTTATTAAAGGCGGCCATACCGCCGAGCTTAGAATAAAGCACGAAAGAAAAGTTGAAGTTTTTCAGGAAGGTAAAATCATTGCGCAAAGACCAGGTAAACCTGGGATTTTTATACCCGAGAAACTGTTTATCTTCATCGGTATACTTACCGTCACCATTGACATCTTCAATCTTAAAATCGCCTGGTTGCTGACCGTACTTATTAGCCAGTTCTTTTTCATCTTCAGAATAGACACCGAGCACTTTATAATCCCAGATAGCATCAAGGGGATGGCCAATAAACCAGCCATTGGCGATATCATCGGGCTCTCCACGGCCAATAACGTTGCCGTCAGCATCTAAGATATCCTGCTGATCCCCATAAAGGCTGACAATCTTGTTGCGGTTCAGTGAGAAATTAAAAGAACTGGACCATGTAAAATCTGTGTGATTGATATTTCGGGAAGTCAGGGAGATTTCCAGACCCTTGTTATCAATTCTGCCCAGGTTCGTCCAGATGTAACCAAAGCCCGTCAGATCAGGCAGTGTACGGGTAACCAGCAGATTCGTTGTTTTACTTTTATAGGCATCAATACTTCCTGAGATAATTCCATTGAACAGCCTAAAATCAAGACCTATATTATAAGCGGCAGTTCTTTCCCACTTAAGACGCGGATTGGCCATATTTTCAACGGAGAGCTCAGTGACAGACTCTATTGAACCGTCCTGTCCCACATGGAAATATTTGGCCGTGTTAACTTCAGCAAGCGCTACGTATCTGCCAATATCCCGGTTACCGTTTATACCATAGGAGAGGCGCAGTTTACCATAGTCCAGCCAGTTTGTTTTAAACCAGGGTTCTTTGGTAAATTCCCATCCGAGCGCAACGGCCGGGAAAGTGCCCCATTTATAGTCGTCTCCAAAGGCAGAATAGCCATCTCTTCTGACAGAAGCCGTTAACAAATAGCGTTGTTTATAGGCATAAATTAACCTTCCCATAAACGCCTGCCCGGTGCCATACTGATCATCGCTCAGCGGAACGGCACTGGTGCCTCCACCTGTATTATGATAACCTAATTCATCATTGGGATCAAATCCGCTATTGCCGATGGAGTCTCTCCAGTATTGGAACTTTTCTGCATTCTGCAAAAGAGTAACCTCAAAATGATGATCACCAAAATCATGATTCCAGGTAAGCAGGTTATCAATATTCCATTGGTAGGTAGTGGAGTTCTGTCTTTGTACCAAACCTCCCTGCACTTGCCAGTTAGAGCCGATAAACTCAGAAGAGTTATGGTTGTAGTATTGAAACCATTCATACTGGGGCGTAAAGTTTACCTGGTACTGAATGCCAAAAGGTAGTTTGACCTTACCGTAAAAATTGGCATTCAAGGTGTAGTACTTTTTAAGTCTGTCCGTATAGGTCGGGGCGCCGAGCACATTTTCTGTCTGGCCCAAACCCTGCTGATCATTGGGGCTGTAGCGCAGGGTAGAAGAGTCGTCTGTATAAATTGAACCTAGCGGAGAGTTGGTGATGGCTTTATTCCAGTCCGCCGCTACACCGCTCTCATCTCTTGCCGCAAACCCGATATTCATACCCATCGTAAAAAAGTCAGTTACCTTAGCCTCCAGATTCAGCCGGCTTCTTGCAATGGAATATTGATCGCCATAGATGATCCCTTGATTATCCTGATAACCTGCCGACCAGTAGTACGAGATCCTGTCAGACCTGCCAGACAGGCTGGCGGTATAATTTTGCTGTGTCCCGCTGTTAATGATCATGTCATACCAGTTTACACTGCGTCCGGCTTTATAATTATCAATTTCTACGCTTCTCATACCTAAGCGCTGAAGCCATATGCTAACAGGATCGCCAGAGGAATTATCATAGGCGAGCCATTCATCCACGCTGATGTCGCTGGGCAGGTTTCTGGGGTCACTATATTGATAAGGTTTAGCCGTAGTTGCATTCTGACTGAGGGCCACATTTTCTCTGAACTTTACATAACCAGCCACGTCGTAGGGGCGCTGATTGATCTCCGGGGTCGCTTTGCCGATGTTGGCATTGACCGACACTGTGGGTTTGCCTGTTTTCCCTTTTTTAGTCGTAATAGCGACAACGCCTTCGGCCGCTTTAGCGCCGTATACGGCAACCGAGCTGGCGTCTTTTAAGACGTCGACGGAGGCGATATCATCCGGGTTGATATCATTAATTGAACCATAATAAATAACACCGTCCAGGACGATCAGCGGGGTGGCGCCGGCATTAAAGGTATTTTTACCACGGATCTGCAGATCCCCGGTAGGCTTAGCTGACGCGCTATAAGGAACCGACAGGCCAGGAACATTGCTGCGCATGATGTCCTGTAGTGACGCAGGGTTTTCATTTTTTAACTGTTCAGTATTTACCGTCGAAACTGCACCGGTCAGGTCTCTTTTCTTTTGCGTCCCATAACCGATCATTACCACCTCGTCTAAGGTGGTCGTTTCTGGTACCAGACGTATATTAATTTGATTGCTGCTGACTTTGACAGACTGTTCGATATAGCCAACGAACTTAAACTGAAGTGTCACGCCATCAGCGGCGTCTATTTGATAATGACCCTGGGCGTCGGTGATAGTGCCTTTTTTGGTGCCCGAGATCTGCACCGAAGCGCCTTCAATCGGCGCACCGGCGGTATCTGTTACAACCCCTGTTACCATTTGCTGATAATAGTCAGCTCCCTTTGTAAGTAAAGTCGTCTTACGGGGGGCGGCCTGGCTGCTTGCGAACCCAATAAATAGCAGGGTCATAACAACCAGAGAGAAAGTCTTTAGCTGGCTTCTGGTAAAACAGCAGATACCAGAAGCTTTTGGATGTGTTTCTTTCATGAAAAAAGTTTTAATAATTGAGTGATGTGTGGATAGGCGCTTTCAGAGTGGGTGGAAAGCTGCACTGAAGTGTTCTTCAGTTCATCTGATGGATTTGTTGGTAATACCTCCTTTTTACTTGGTGAAATAATGGGAAGTAGCGTATTGCTACCTTTGGAAAATTAAATGGACTTAGAAATGATGTCGCCCTGATTGGGAATCGAAAAATTAATGTATAGTTAGGCTCAACGGGGCATATATATATCGACGTATGGAACTCAGCTATATGCAGGAACTTTATCAATAAATGGAGCAAAAAGTGAAAAGGTTTTCACACAAGTATCGGAAAAAATGCGCACAATCCTGGTTCTTTTCAAACAACGCTTCCAAATGCTTTCATGTGGCAGGTTGCTGTTAAATAATATGGTCATCAGAAGATTTCGTTTGTTAAAAAATATAGAATGCTAAGATAATGAATGATCATCACCCATATCTTAAATATCTACGGAATCGTTTCCGTATGTTTGTTAGGTTTAACCGAAATAGACATAACTTATTTAATATCAATTAATTAATAACAAAACAGTTAAAATAAATTTGCCGGTTCAATTCAACAACAGGCTATTTACGCCGTTTTAACTGTTAACAGGCTTTACTGCGGTTTTCTACCGACGACTACAATCTTTTGGCTTTTAGTCGATAAATGGATGGTTATTAAGCAGATGTTAACATTTCTGTTCCCATAAACTGAGGCGAATTTTAAATGAAAATTATTATCCAAGTCGGGGTTTAGCGTTCAAATAGGGCCTAAAAAAGAAAACGAGTTCAGGCAGGGTTCAGAGAAGTTTAAAAGAGCAAAAGGGCACAGCCAGTTTTACCTGGCAATGCTTGCCCTATCAAGCAACCGTGATGGCAGGCTCATAAAAATGACCGTGTTACTCATAGGACACGGTCATTGTATTTTTTCAACTAAGCAGATAAGATCATAACTTGCGATTAAAGATCTTCAACACGTCTATAGGTGTTTCAGGATTCAATATATACCCGATATCAATCGCGATAGATCTTCCGTCGCATCCGGAGCGCCGAAGACCTTTTTAAAACCAAAATCACTCTTTAGATCTACAAAAACACCCGTGTTACCCAAAATCCTGTCCAGATCAATACTCGTTACCGGGTCCTGGTTTTCTATGCAGCCCTGCCTTCTTCTCTTAGCGTTCATATCTTCTTCCATACCGTCTTTTATAGTGCATTACTAAACACCCCTACGTTCACACATCAGGAGTTGTCAATCATTATGGTAGGTTTTACTATAGCAAGTATCGTTTTTTTCCTTACGGCCGGCTTTCTTAAACCAAAGGCCGGGTTTCACCCAGCTGCATCTTAATTACATATAACAAGTCTACCATTTTAGACAGGTAGCTGTACAATACCAATCCATCCACGGGGTATTCGAGGCTGCGTGCGTCTGTAACATCCAACGCAAGAATGGTCCTGTCTTTTAATATCCGCTTCCACGCTTTAAGCTCTGCAAACCGGAAAAACTGTTTAATAAACCTCGTCGGATCTTTCAGTTCGCTGATGGTCATCATTCTGGGAATGGGTTTATATAAAAATATAGCGGCTCTTGTTACCGGACGATCTTTAGCGGGTTTGATAGCCTCCGGGACCGGCCTGTCTTTGTGTAACAGGTTCTGATATAATTTGTGCGCAATATCAATCCCGTATTCCAGGGTCTCCATATACTGGATAAACCTGCTGACCGGACCGTCATTCCAGATATCATATCTGTAGGCAGCATCCAGCATACGAAAAATAAAGATTCTTAACTCATCATGAGAGAACTGGCTGAAAATATAAGGCACCTCACTTATGGGATCTCCGTTAATTTTCTTTCTATGCCAGATCGCATTTTCAAAATATTCTTTACGCATGATTATCAATTTAAATTTTAGTCTGTAAAACAATGACATTAAAAGATGTCAAAATAAGGATACCCGGTCTGGAACCTTTCAGGGCTATAACCCCTGTTATAATCCAACGTCTCCGGTGCAGGTTATCTGATGCAAATTAGTTAAAAGGAAATATAAATGCCAAAATTTTCAATGGGTATTTTAGACAGTTTATACACATCTATAATACAGTCTGGACGATGGTTTCAGAAGACAGGAAAAATAAATGGGGAAAATATCCCGTTTTAAAAAGAAATTTTTGACATGGCTGTCATTAAAAAAGGCAAATAATCACTTTTTGAGCCAACTCAAGGAAGTATCCGGGCGCCTTCCAGCACCTCATCCAATAATCTGTTGACGTCATCTGCCCGGTTATACACCATAAAATGGGTGCCCTTTTCAACAGGTAAAGTTCTTTGGTCAGGATGGTAGGGCAGGATCACGTCCGCTGTACCATGAATATGTTTCATTTTGGCAGGGATAAACTGGTTGTCCCATTTCAGGATGCGGGGCACGGCCCACTTTACAAATACCGGATCAGCATTTGCCATCACCTCACTTAAAAGCCGCCGGTCTTCCCTTGTTTTTGCGCCTAATAACCAGGAAGTTATAAAATTTCGGTGGTGGTAAAAATAATTGGGCACTATTTTATATATCCCGGTTAAACTGGCCAGTTTGAACCAAAATGGCAGTTCTTTTCTATTGGTGACACTGGATATAAGGATGGTATAGGCAGGTTCCAGGAATTTATTCATTTCTATGGCCATCATTCCTCCTAAAGACAGTCCTGCGAGTATAAACGGCCGGCTCGTATCAATACCCTTAGCCAGCCGCCCGGCATACCGGGCAAAACTTTCATTTTTTAAGGGACTCAGCCACTTTAAGTGATGTATGGTAAAGCCGTCAGGAAGCTGTGTTCTCAAAAACATCTGCTCATCTGCGCCCAACCCGCTGATAAAATATGCATTCATGGAAGGATAGATTGACGATTGATCACAATTTCTATCCTTAAATTTAGGGATTTGGCGCCAGCCCTCCGCATCCACTTGCGATTTTCTTCACGATCAGCGGCAAATCATCTGTTAATGCGCTGGCTAGTCCCTAACGCAAAAAGAAGAAGCATTTATCCATTTTTAACCTGCCGCAGGGATATTTTCAAACCCGTCTTCGTCTCCTTCGGCATTTTGCCCCATCGCACTGAGGCGCATTTTACGGGCAGTTTCCTTCCCTACATAACGTTCGATCCATTTTTCCACGTAAATGATTACAGGGGTCATGATAATAGCCACTACAAATTTATAGATGTAGTTCATGACGCCGATGGCCAGCACCAGTGACCAGGCCCAGTTATTACCGATTTTAAAGGCAATGATCAGCACAATATAACTATCTACCAGCTGAGAGACCAAGGTGGAACCGGTGGCACGAAGCCAGATCATCTTATCTCCGGTCCTTTTTTTGATCTTCTGGAACACATAGACATCTACCAGCTGGGAAAACAAGAAGGCAACCAATGATCCGATAATAATCCACATCCCCTGGCCAAAGATGCCGTTAAAGGCATTTTGCATATTATCAATGCCTTTTTGCTTGCCGGAACTGATCCAAAAATCAGCCGAGGGAATGTGTATGGATAAATAAAACATAATAAAGGCGTAGGCAATCAGGATAATGGCGGTATAGCTGATTCTTCTAACCGCTTTAGGGCCAAAAAACTCATTGACGATATCTGTTATAACAAATTCCAATGGCCATAACAGCACACCGCAGGTAAGTGTAAAGGAAAGGCCGCTCTCTCCAAAAATAGTCAGGTTGGCGGGCTGCAGGCCAAAAACCTTTTCTAAAGAGAATATTTTACCTCCGATGCATTCTGCAATCAGTGCATTAGCCACAAAAAATGCAGTAAACCCTAAAAACAGTTTTGAAGGTCGATCTTTTAAAAATCGGTTAATCATAAAATAAGAATAAGACTGTTTGGAATATAAAGCAACAAAGACAAGTGCCCCAGAGCCATTTGGCAACCGGCAGCGGCTGTCCTTTCCTTTTGATCAGTAAAATGGACAGTAATAGTGCCAGGTTAAACAGGGGTGCCAGCAGCCATCCGCCGAGCAAACCGATAGGTCCCTCATGCATTTGGTTGGCAATCACCTTGAAGCGTAATAAGAGATCCACAAAGTAGATGACGTTGAAAATAAAGGCGATTTTAGCTAACCAGGAAACTCTTTTCATGACTGCCCCTTGTCTGTTTTGTTGTAGGAAAGCGTCAAAATTACGGAATCGAAACAAAAAGAGCAGCGAAATGCTGCTCTTTTGTATCAATAGACGCGATCTATGTTAAAAAACTAAAAGGCCTTCTTGTCAGCCTCAAGGCGGGTAAACAGGGCCGCAGTATCCGTATTTTGCTGCAGGTAATACTGAATACGGGCCTCGTGGTCATTTTCGCCGCCTAGTAAATGTTGAATATTTTCCTGTTTTTGCTCCAGATTTTTATGAATATCTTCCGAATGTATTTTGGCGATTGTCGGCGCGATCACCAAAGACACAATACTCATCAGCTTGATCAGGATATTCATGGAGGGACCAGAGGTATCTTTAAACGGATCACCCACTGTATCGCCCGTAACCGATGCCTTATGCGGATCTGACTTCTTGTAATGCATTTCTCCGTTGATCTCCACACCCTTTTCAAAGGATTTTTTCGCGTTGTCCCAGGCGCCGCCTGCGTTATTCTGGAACATGCCCATCAGGACTCCGGAAACCGTTGCTCCGGCCAGAAAACCACCCAATACCTCGGGACCGAAGACAAAACCGATGATCAGCGGGCTTACCAGCGCGATCGCCCCCGGCAACAGCATTTTTTTCAAAGAGGCATCGGTAGAAATCGCAACACATTTATCATATTCGGGCGTTGCTTTGCCTTCCATGATGCCTGGAATATTTCTAAACTGTCTGCGGACTTCCTCAACCATAGCCATCGCTGCCTCGCCCACCGCTCTGATGGCAAGTGAGGAAAATATAAAGGGAATCATGGCTCCGATAAATAATCCTGCAAGCACATCAGCCCGGTAGATATCGATACCGTCAATTTTGGCGATACCGACAAAGGCAGCAAATAAGGCTAAGGAAGTAAGTGCGGCCGAGGCAATGGCAAACCCCTTACCGGTGGCTGCCGTTGTATTGCCCACTGCATCCAGAATATCTGTTTTTTCACGGACCTCACTGGGCAGCTCGCTCATTTCAGCGATACCGCCGGCGTTATCAGCAATCGGTCCAAAAGCATCGATGGCCAGCTGCATGGCTGTTGTCGCCATCATGCCGGCTGAAGCGATGGCCACTCCATATAAACCGGCACAAAGAAAGGAACCGTAGATACCCGCTGCCAGCACGATAATTGGCAGCATCGTACTTTCCATCCCCACGGCCAGTCCGCCGATAATATTGGTCGCATGACCGGTGCCGGACTGACGGATAATACTTTTTACCGGCCTTTTACCCATGGCGGTAAAAAACTCCGTAATCACACTCATTAAAGTACCGACGCCAAGACCGACCAGTACAGCGCCATAGACACCATTTCTGGTAAAATGCGTACCGCGCAGCACCATGGTCGTATCTGCCGGCAGTAGCCAGTTGACAATAAAATAAGTGGCGATAGCCGTTAAGATGATCGCGCCCCAGTTACCTTTATTTAAGGCCGCCTGTACTTTAGAAGTACTTAATCCGGCGTTTTCACTGATCGTGACAAAGAAGGTACCTATGATGGAAAAAATAATGCCGGCTCCGGCAATCAGCATCGGCAGTAAAATGGGAGAGAAGCCGCCGTAGCCATCTGTCAGTGCCACACCATTGGTACCCAGCACCTCATGGCCGAGGACCATAGTGGCAAGAATCGTTGCCACATAACTTCCAAATAAATCAGCCCCCATCCCGGCAACATCTCCTACGTTGTCGCCGACATTATCGGCAATCGTGGCCGGGTTGCGGGGATCATCCTCCGGAATACCGGCTTCCACCTTACCCACCAGATCGGCGCCTACGTCGGCCGCCTTGGTATAGATACCGCCACCAACACGGGCGAATAAGGCAATGCTTTCCGCGCCCAGGCTAAAGCCTGTCAGCACTTCAATGGCCTTTGCCACTTCTGTTGTATCGCTTAAAGCCCCGGGAGCGAAGGTCATCAGTAATATAATAAACAGACCACCGAGTCCCAACACAGCCAGCCCGGTTACCCCCATACCCATAACGGAGCCTCCGGTAAAAGAAACGGCCAGCGCTTTTCTAAGGGAAGTTCTTGCTGCATGGGCTGTTCTGACATTGGCCTTGGTGGCAATGCGCATCCCGATAAATCCTGCCAGTGCGCTCAAAAATGCACCTGCAACAAAAGACAGGGCAATAGACCAGTGAGAACTGCTGTTGCTATATCCCATTATGCCCAGTAAAATGCCTGCTATCACTACAAAATATAACATGACTCTGTACTCGGATTTAAGAAAGGCCATCGCTCCATCTGCAATATAATTTGAGATTTCTTTCATGCGATCCTGTCCGGGATCCTGCGCCGTAACCCACTTGCTCTTGATGATCGTAAAAATAAGACCTATGAGGCCCAGGATAGGTACCACATAAAACAAATTGTTCATAGACGTCATGTTTTTAATTAAAAAATGAATATGAAACAAATATAAGGATTAAAAAATTAAATTTAACAAACTATTCAATACTGCTCAGAGCAAGACGGCCATATAGGTAAGTTTTTGTTAATGAATGGATTGGAGAAGCTAAAAAAATGACACAGCGATCCCTCAGCTGTTAAAACCCAGCACATCTCCATATAAAGAATTAATCTGAAGAACCTTAAATTGATTGCTCTAATCTGTTCTCAGGCTCTTCAGGGGATTTGATTTCGTCGTGCGCAGCGGACAAAAGGAAAAAATCCATCAGAACGGGATTTAATGAAAATCAGAGAAATTGGCGGTAAAACTGGCTCTTTCCCTTCCTTTTAAAACAACACTCCAGTTACCCTTATAATAGAGGTTTATAGGTACCAGCTGGCCGTTTCTGACGCCCAGCTTTACCTGCATTTTGACATCAAAGTCATAGACCCCAGCTTTATAGCTGAGTGAGTAGGATCTGTAGAGCACATCCATGGTCTCGACGTCAAAGATGGTCCGCATGTAATCGATCACCACACCTCTGGCGCCGGGTTTAGGTGTTATGGTAAATTCATAGCCATGATGCTCTCCATAAGTGACGGTATCCAGACGGTAGTTGTATCTTTTAAGCGCGTCTTTGTCGTAAAGGTCTAATTTATCGCCAATAAAAGGAATACCGGGGATTTTTCTGCCAGGATTAAAAAAGAGCATTTTAAGCTGTTCTTTTTTCTTCTCAATACCGGAAAGACCGCTGGTCTCAAAATCCATATGGCCGGCCACGATGTTGGTTTCTCCGCAGACCTTGCCTTTGGCAAAAAAAAGTCCTGCGAACAGGTCCCCGATGGTATAGTTATAGTCGCCTTTACGGTTAAAAAAGTCTCCGGTTGTCTGCTGGTCTAATATTTTGGTAGTCCTGCAATTGCCGCTGCGTATCTGCTCGGCCTGGCTTTTATAGCTGGCTTTTACCTTGCCCTTTTTATTGTAGACTTCGATATGGTTGTCGCTGTGATAGTTAATGACTCTGAGCGTCTTAAAGGCTTTATAGAAACTGGTGTCATTTTTAATCCTCTTGAGCAGCTGATCACTATTGACCGAGTTGACAATCACCACCGGCAAGGTCAGGCTCTGATTGGCCAGTATCGTATCACCTGGCCGCAGGGTATCGCTTTCGTTGACAAACTGCGCGTGTGCAGAGGCAGGCATACACGCTACGAGCACACCACTGAGCAGCAGCCATAAAACGGTCGCCGTATTTTTGAATGAAAAAATACGCTGAAAGGTTTTAAATGGTGTTTTAGTGGTCGGCATAGATAATGAATAACTGCCAAAATAATGGGTGGCGACAAAGCAGTGCTAAGCACTATTTAGGAAACAGCATTTTGTAGCCTACCTGTATCTTGCCTTTGGAGATGTCTGTCAGTTTGCGCTGCAGGAGCTTCTTTTTAAGGGGCTTGAGATAGTCAATGAAAAGCTTGCCTTCTATATGATCGTATTCATGCTGGATAATACGTGCGGTCATACCATTAAAAGTCTCAGTATGGTGTTCAAAATTTTCATCCTGGTATTCTAATACGACTGTTTCGGGACGAATGACATCTTCATTGATTTTAGGGATACTCAGACAACCTTCGTTATAAGGCCAGGGTTCTCCTTCCAGCTTTTTGATCTTGGCATTGATAAAAACGCGCTTGATCCCCGGGTCATCCGGATAAGGTTCGTCATCCGGCTCCATATTCTTAAAGATCACTTCACTATCTACCAGAAATAAACGAATATCCCGGTTGATCTGTGGTGCGGCCAGGCCGACACCATTACTGGCATATAGGGTCTCCCACATGTCTTCGATCAGTTTTTTTAAATCCGGATAATCAGCGTCTATTTCCCTGGCCACTTTTCTTAAGATGGGCGTACCGTAGGCGATAATGGGTAATTGCATATATTAGAATAATTTCTTTTATTTTCGGGCGTTAACTAAAGGACAAAGTTAGGCTAAATTATTTAAATCTGATGCCCCAAATATTCCTGTAACATAATCGTAGCCGCTATTTGATCGGTATTGCCCTTTTGGCGGCGGTCCTTTTTCTTCATGCCCATCTCTACCATGGCCTGGCTGGCCATTTTGGAGGTATACCGCTCATCCACGGTCTGGATGGGGATATCCGGAAAGGTCTTGCGCAGTTTTGCAATTGCTCTTTTGACCATGGGTGTGGCATGGGTGTCGGACTCATCCCAGTTCTTTGGTTCGCCAATTAGAATAAGTTCTACCGCTTCTGTGGCAAAGTAGTCTTTTAAAAAGGGAATAAATTCCGTTGTGGGTATGGTCGTCAAAGCACTGGCTATGATCTTGAGCGGATCTGTAACGGCTATCCCGGTGCGTTTACCGCCATAATCGATGCATATGATTCTTCCCATTTTTACGATAATTGTATGTGCCCGTACCCGGATTAAAGAAATAGAATATCTGCGATGACCAGGCACCCAAAGACAACGCTGGCGATGCCATTGGCCGTCATAAAGGCGATATTGACCCTTGTTAGATCATTGGGCTTTACCAACAGGTGCTGGTAAAGCAGCATCCCCATAAATACGGCGATCCCTGCCCAATAGAGCCAGGAGAAATGGCCATAGATACCTGCAATAACCACAAAGGCCGAGCTGAGCACGTGTAGCAATTCAGAGGTTCTGAGCGCTCCTGCACCTCCCAGCGCCGTGGGAATGGAATGCAGGCTTTGAGATTTATCAAAATCAATGTCCTGCATGGCATAGATGATATCAAAACCGCTGACCCAGGTAATAACGGCTAAAGAAAATAAGATCGGCAGCAGGTTAAAGACACCAGTCAGGGCCAGATAAGCACCGATAGGGGCCAGGGAAAGGCCAAGTCCGAGTACCAGATGGCACAGCGGAGTGAATCTTTTGGTATAACTGTAAAACAGAATCACGAATAACGCAACAGGAGAGAGCGTCAGGCAAAGAGGGTTGATAAATGCTGTGGCTATCATAAACAGCACACAGTTGATCACCGTAAAACGAAGGGCACTTCCCGCTGAGATAATCCCACGGGGTATCTCTCTTATGGCCGTTCTGGGATTGCGGGCATCAAAATGCCGGTCTAAATACCGGTTAAAGGCCATCGCGGCACTTCTTGCGGTGACCATACAAAGCAATACCAGTAATAATTTGATCAGGATTTCCTTTGCGCTCACAGTACCACTGTGGTAAACCACCACCGCGCCAAGGGTAAAGCCGATCATTGCAAAGGGGAGTGCAAATATGGTATGTGCAAACTTTACTAGGGAAAGGTATTTTTTAATTGTGCTCATATCTGTCTTTAAATGCTAACCTGGTTGGCCCGCTCGCTCTGTGCGTAAAAAGAGGTTTAAAGCCCTGCTGATCATGCCCACCTAAAAATAAGGTATTGCAGTACTTTAAACCTCCTTTGTGTATTATTTTAACTGTATTGCCGCTTTGTCTGCCTACGCTTTCTCTCTCTCTGCGTTTAACTAGACGTCTGAAGCGGTGGTCTGACGCCAGTCATCAGGGATTTCTGCGACTTTATATGCGCCAGCGTCCAGTTTCTTTTTAGTTTCACTGAAGGCAACAAGTGTCTGTTCAATATCCTCATCCGTATGGGCGGCAGATGGAATTAACCGGTAGATAATATGTCCCTTAGGAATAACCGGATAAACCACGATGGAGGCAAATACACTATAGTTCTCCCGTAGATCCATTACCATGGCTGTGGCTTCTTCCACACCACCTTTCATATATACAGGTGTGACCGGCGTATTGGTGCTGCCTATATCAAACCCTTTTTCTTTTAAGCCGTTTTGCAGTTTTAAAGCATTACTCCAGAGTTTTTCTTTCAGCTCCGGCATTGTCTGCAGCATGTCCAGTCTTTTCAGGTTGCCGATTACCAGTGGCATCGGTAAGCTCTTGGCAAAGATCTGGGAGCGGATATTGTAACGGATATAATCCATAATAGCTTTATCGCCCGCGATAAAGGCGCCAATGGAGGCCATGGATTTAGCGAAGGTAGAGAAATAAAGGTCGATCTGGTCCTGGCAGTCCTGGGCCTCACCCACACCGGCGCCTTTTTCACCCAGCGTACCAAAGCCGTGGGCATCGTCCACTAACAGGCGGAACTCATATTTTCCTTTAAGGGCGACGATCTCTTTGATCTTTCCCTGGTCGCCGGCCATCCCGAAGACCCCTTCAGAGATCACCAGAATACCTCCCTGTTTTTGTTTTTCGATCAGTGCTGTGGCACGGTCCATTTGTTTTTCAAAATCCTTAATGTCATTGTGCTTAAACACGAATTTATGGCCTAACTGCATCCGCATTCCGTCCATAATACAGGCATGGCACTCTGCGTCGTAAACGATTATATCGTGCCTGCCACATACCGCATCAATGGCACTCATAATACCCTGATAGCCGTAGTTCAGTAAAATAGCATCTTCTTTGCTTTCAAATGCCGCCAGGCGCCTTTCCAGCTCTTCGTGTTTCTCAGTATTACCGCTCATCATTCTGGCACCCATGGGATAGGCCAGCCCATAAGCCGCGGAGGCTTCAGTATCGATTTTACGGATATCCGGATGGTTAGCGAGACCTAAATAGTTGTTCAGGCTCCATACGATAACGTCTTTACCACGAAATTTCATGCGACTTCCCAGTTCTCCCTCGAGTTTAGGAAAAGCAAAATAACCATGTGCTCTGTCGCGATGCTGGCCAATAGGGCCTGAGTCTTGCAGCAGTCGTGCAAAAATATCTGCCATAATATGCTTATTTATTGTTTTAGGGACAATGTTTGATTTTCAGTGGTGCAAAGGTACAGGAAGATTCAATATAATAAAACGATATACATCGGTGATCCCCCTGAAATCTGCGTTCTTCAATATTTTACTTTAAAACCAAAGCAGCCGTATTATCCTGTAACTAATTTATTTACAGTATCTATAATATTACATGTATTTTCATATAATATGCATGCTAAAATTATCTACCTATGTGCATTACTCGGGTGTTGAATTAGAAGGGTCAACTACATAATTACTTTAGTAATGGTAATAAACAAATTGATTACCAATAAATTAAATTATTACATCCTATCGGGAACCTGAATACCGAGAAGCGCCATGCCGTCTTTAATAGCCTCTCCGGTAAGGGTCGCAATGCGGGCCCTCAATGCCTTTTTCTCAGCTGACTCCGCATTGAGGATGGAGAGTTCTGCATAAAGCGCATTGAAGAGCTTAGCCAGATTAAACACATAGATCGCGATCTTGGACGGATCGTGCTCCTCTGCCGCTTCCTGGATCAGCTGCGCGTATTGTTCCAGGGCGACCAGAACGTCTTTTTCCGGTTTTAGCAGTGCGGTAGTTGCCTGACCGGCTGACGCTGTCTGGGGCACCTGCGCTTCAAGTTTACGCAAAATGCTTTTGATCCTGGCATGGGTATATTGAACAAAGGGACCGGTAAATCCATGAAAGTCAATACTTTCTTCCGGATTAAACAGCATTTTCTTTTTAGGATCTACACGAAGTAAAAAGAATTTAAGGGCCCCCAGGCCAATCATATTATAAAGACTGCTGAGTTCTTCCTCATTAAAATCACTGACCTTTCCCAGCTCTTCTGTCTTTTGCCGGGCAATGGAGATCATTTTTGCGATCAGGTCATCAGCATCCACGACGGTACCCTCGCGGCTTTTCATCTTGCCGGTGGGCAGCTCTACCATGCCATAGCTTAAATGGTAAATCCCGTCAGCGGAAGGCAGGCCTAGTTTCTGGCAAATGAGCTTTAATACTTTAAAGTGGTAGTTTTGTTCATCTCCGACAACGTAGATGCTCTCCTGGATATTAAATTCTTTCTGTTTTTCTTCCGCCAGACCGATATCCTGGGTAATATAAACAGAGGTGCCATCGCTTCTTCTGACCAGCTTCTCGTCCAGCCCCTCAGATGTGAGGTCGATCCAGACACTGCCGTCCTCTTTCTTATAGAAAACCTGCTTTGCCAGGCCCTGTTCTACCAGGTCTTTGCCTAATAAATAGGTATTGCTTTCATAATAGACTTTGTCAAAGCGGGTGCCGATCATTTTATAAGTGACATCAAATCCTTCATAGACCCAGCCGTTCATTTTCTTCCATAGCTCAATCACATCTGGCCTGCCTGCTTCCCAGTCCAGCAGCATCTGCTGGGTGGCCTCCATTATAGGCGCCTGCTTTTCTGCCAGTTCTTCTTCCAGACCGCTGTCCATGAGTGCCTGCACCTGAACCTTGTACTCGTCATTGAACTTGACATAGTATTCTCCTACAAAATGATCACCCTTTGTCCCGGTGGAGGCAGGAGTGGCGCCACCGGCGAACATCTGCCAGGCAATCATGGATTTACAGATATGGATTCCCCGGTCATTTACAACGCAGGAACTAAAAGTGTCATGGCCGGCGGCCTTCAGGATCTCTGTTATACTATAACCCAGGAAATTATTTCTTAAATGTCCTAAATGGAGCGGTTTGTTAGTATTGGGAGAAGAATATTCTACCATGACACGTTTACCGGTAGCAGGCAACCGGCTGAACGCCGTATTGCCCAGACTATGCTGTAAAAATCCCTGCCAGTAGCTATCGGCGACGCTCAGATTCAAAAAACCTTTGATCACATTAAAACCGGTGAAAAGGTCAGGCCAGCCTTCCGTCAGCTGCTGTCCGATCTCCTGTCCCAGGGCTTCAGGGGATTTTCTCAGTTGCTTAACAAAAGAAAAGAGTACTACCGTATAGTCACCCTCAAATTCCGGCTTGGTCTGATTGATCAGTACCGCTTCAGGTGTGAGATCTATACCGTATAAGGATGTTATGGTGGCTGCCGCGGCAGATTTAATCTGTGTAATAATGTTCATTCGAATGTATTTCTTCGGGCAAAAATAATTTGTTTGGCAAGGAATAACAAATAGAGTTTTATGACGGCAAAAATGGCACAATTTAGGTGTACATTGTACGGTGCATTTATGGTAAAAGGATGCAAATCATTGTTTAAGATAGATCATTTTTAAAATTTTCTGGATTACATTTGCGACTCAATCATGTTGAAGCGACTCCACTATAAAATTAAAAGCACGATCCTTATCCTGGTGGACTTCTTTTATCCGCCCTTTAAAAGGATTTTGCCTGTACAGACCTTTAGATATGCAGTCTGTGGGGGAGGGAACGCGGCTTTGAATATATTGCTATTCTCTAGTTTTTTGCATTTTGTCTATGAAAAGCAGCTGGTGTATTTACCGTTGGGACTGGTATTAACGCCCTATGTAGCATCTTTTATTTCAGCCTTTGTGATTACTTTTCCAATCGGATTTTATTTAAGCCTGTTTGTGGTTTTCCCCGGATCACATCTTAGAAGGCGTGTGCAGCTGTTCCGGTATTTTATGATTGTTATGTGCAACATCCTGCTGAATTATACACTACTGAAGATATTTGTCGAGGTATTCCATTGGTATCCGACGCCGGCTTATATTATTGATTATGCCTTGGTTATCGCCTTTACTTATTTTTCTCAGCGGTATTTCTCCTTTCGGCAGAAGCCTGTTATAAGTGAGTCCATAACGGAGGGGGAGCTTACCGATTACAAGGATTCCATTCCGCGATAAAACGCCTCTTGAGCGCCTATAAAAGATAAGAGGATTGAGCGGCCCGGCAGCCGGCCCTTGCTGCATTACTTAATAAACCACCGATACAGTAAGACCAGCAAAGCAATTAAGAAAACGATAATGGAAATCCGGTTCATACCGTGCATCATTTTGAGGTATAAACTGGGTTTTGGCTTGCTCTTATCTTTTTTGATATATAAATATTCTGCTATCTGTTTTAAAATACCCATTATTATCAGTCGTTAACTTAGAAATACGAAGCAAAGGTACTATCTTTTCGTACTACTTTTGAGTTGCTGCATCTTGAATTTTACGATCCGGGTAATCAGGGGCAGTGGCAGCGGTTTGTTAAAAGGAAATTTGACGGAGCCCTTGCCCTGTTTATAATCAGATAACTCTTCCTGGAACTCCTGTTGTGCTTCCGGAGTTGCATAGATGCCGATGTGCTTTTTGAAGCCGCCAAAATAAAGTACAGGCTTGCCATTATAATGGTAAGCAGCAACACCATAACTGACGCCTTCTTTGGCACCCGGGGCTGCCTTTTTAACGGTGGCCCGCACGTCATCAAGGAGCATCTGAATATCCGGCGGAAAACTGGCGATATAGGCGTCTACATTTGCAAAGGTCTTTTCCATAAGACGGGGTTTTAAAGGGTCTTGGAATATGGATCAACTTGACAGGGAAGATACGATAAATAAAGGTACTGAGGGAAGCGCTTCAGAGGAATTACCAATTATTTAATGCGGCTGGCCTGGCTCAGCAATAAGATAAAGCCAAAACATTCCCTATCCACGGTCTTTGAAATTAGCCGGCATTTTGCTATCCTTCATGGCGTTTAAAAATACTGGTCGCGATATGGCCTCCGAACCCAAATGTGTTATTCATGGCATAGATGATCTCCTTTTTCTGAGCGGTCCCAAGTGTAAGGTTAAAAACCTTTTGAAACTCAGGGTCTACCTGGGTTGTATTAATAGTAGGAGGAATGGTTTGTTCTTTTATTGCTAATATACAGGCAATGGCCTCAATGGCTCCTGCAGCACCCAGTAGATGACCGGTCATGGATTTTGTTGCGCTGATGTTTAGTTGACCGGCCTGACCAAATACCTGAGCGATTGCCCTTAGCTCACTGGTGTCTCCCTGGCTGGTAGAAGTGGCATGCGCGTTCAGGTATCCGATCTGGTCGGGGCTGATCTGTGCGTCTTCCAGCGCCAGACGCATGCCTAAGACGGCTCCTTCTCCCTCGGGATGTGTACCCGTTAAATGATAGGCATCGGCAGCCATAGCACCGCCTGCGATTTCTCCCAGGATGGTTGCACCCCGTTTTTTGGCATACTCCAGTTCCTCTAAAATAATAGCACCTGCGCCTTCGCCTATGACAAAGCCGTCCCTGCTGACATCAAACGGCCTTGATGCTGTACCGGGGCTTTCGTTATTAGTCGAAAGTGCCCTGGCTGCATTAAAACCGCCAACTGACGCTTCAGTGATGGGCGCTTCCGAACCACCAGTGATGATCATATCCGCTTTGCCCCATTTAATGTAATTGAAGGCATCGATAATAGCGGTGTTAGAAGTGGAACAGGCTGATACAGTGGCATAGTTTACCCCCCTTAAGCCATATTTTATTGAGATTACGCCCGCAGCGATATCCACAATCATCTTAGGAATAAAAAAGGGGTTGAATCTTGGCGTGCCGTCGCCATTATTAAACGCCGTAACCTGCTCCTGAAAAGTGCTGATACCTCCATTGCCGGACCCCCAGATAACACCGATCCTGGTTTTGTCGAGTTTTTCAAAGTCAATATCTGCCTGCTTTATGGCCTCTTGCGTTACGGCCAGCGCATATTGGGTGAACAGATCATATTTTCTTGCCGCTGATTTATCCATATAATCCAGCGGGTCAAAATTTTTAACCTCCGCCGCAAATCCTGTTTTAAACTTTGCTGCATCAAATTTGGTAATCGGTGCGACGCCACTCTGGCCCTTGATCAGGGACGCCCAAAACGCCGGAACGCTATTGCCTATAGGTGTCAATGCACCCAGTCCTGTTATTACGACTCTTCTCATTTTCCTATTTTATTAAATCTGCAAGGATAGTGTCCTTGATTTCCTGAAAATCGTGTTTGAATGTGATCCTGGCCAGCTGTTCTGCGCCGAGAATGTTTGTGATGATCATGAGGGCTTTGGTTCGGTGTTCCATATTGTAATGGAACTGTCCCTCAGTCTTGCCCTCTTTTAAGGTTTCGGTCAACCAGTTTAAGGTGTTTTCCATAAGAATTTTAAGCTCCGTCTGAACCGGCGCCTCAAAAGTGTTATAGTCGTTCGTTAAGGCGCCCAGGATACTGATCTTGTTATTGAACCTTCCTGTTGAATATACGGAGAGGAACGTCATCATCTTATCCATTGATGCTCCATCAGAAACTGCCTTTTTGAATTTTTCCAATATCAATTCATGCTTTTGGATAATGGAAATCACCAGCAAGGATTTGGTGGGAAAATAATAGTGGATGGAAGCGTTTTTAATCTTTAGTTCTTTGGATATATCACTAAAACTAAACGCATTATAGCCTCTTTTGCGGATTAATTCATCGCCGACCTGAATGATCTTATCGCGTGTATTCATATCGCAAAGATATCTACCTACTAGTAGGTAGACAAATTTTTAGCGCAAAAATTGTTTTTTTTAACAAAGTGCAATCGTCCGCCTTGGTTAATTTATTGAATTACAACCAAATCTCACTGGGCTATTCTGTCTTTAGACTGTTGACAGGATTGACTCTGGCGGCTTTAATAGCCTGCCAGCTCACAGTTAATAAAGCGATCACTAAAGACAGTACACCAGCCATTAAGAACCACCACCATTGAACAGGCACTTTATAATCAAAATTCGTCAGCCATCTATGCATGGCATACCAGGCAATAGGAGTAGCGATTACAAAAGAAAGACCAACAAGTTTTAAAAATTGCCAGGAGAGCAGCTTTGTTATATTGAATACAGATGCCCCCAGCACCTTTCGGACGCCGATCTCTTTGGTCCGGGTCTCCGCCATAAACATGATAAGTCCAAGCAATCCTAAACAGGATATGAAAATCGTGAGGCCGGCAAACAGGCTGGACAGTCTTGAAGTCTGCTGTAATTCCGCAAATTTCCTTGCATAATCTTTATCAACAAAAGTGTATTGAAAAGGATAATCGGGGTTATACTTGTTAAAAACAGACTTTATCTGTGCTAAGCAGTCCTGGGTCGGCCGGTTAGGATTCAGTCTGTAATGTATCACATTGTACCAAGAGCAGGGCCCAAATATAATCATCGGATGCACTTTTTCAGCCGCGCCGTTAATGACAAAATCCTTCACAACTCCCACGACGTGTAAGGTCGTATCAAAATAGAAATTGAGTCCGATCGGATTTTTAATATGCATTACTTTGACGGCAGCTTCATTAAGCAGACAAGCAGTACTGTCACTGGGATACTTGTATATATCGATGTCTCTTCCTGAGATCAGTTGCGCATCCATGGTTTTAACAAAATTGGCGTCAGTACTGAACCTGGCGAAGTTAATATGTTCGTCCTCGGGTGTACTTCCCGGCCACTTACCGCCCCAGCCACCACTATATTGTTTTGTGATAGGAGACATGTTCTTCGATACTGCTATTACCGCGCCGCTGTTCAGGAGTTCATTTTTGATAACAGGATAGTTTTTTTCTATCTGGCCAGAAATGGGTGTATAAATTAAACCGTTTTTAGCGTACCCATTATCACGTTCTTGCGTGTATTTAATCTGCCTGGAAACGATGACTGTGGCGATGATCAAGATGATGCTGAATGTAAATTGGGTAACCACCAGTACCGAACGCAGACTTATTTTGGCATTGATTTTCCTGAAGGTCCCTTTTAATACTTTAACAGGCTGGAAGCTGGATAAAAACAGGGCCGGATAGCTCCCGGCCAGCAGTCCCGTGAATAACACAAAACTTACCGCGGTGAGCCAGGTGTAGGGATCGCCAAAAGAAATGGCCAGTTTTTTGCCGACCAACTGATTGAAAAACGGCAGGCTAATGGCAACGATTGTCATTGCGATAATAAAAGCAAGGGCTGCCAGTAAGATACTTTCGGATAAGAACTGGCCGATTAAAGAGCTTCTGTAGGCGCCGATTACTTTTCGGACACCCACTTCCTTGGCTCTTTTTTCACTCCTGGCCGTGCTTAGATTCATAAAATTGATACAGGCAATAATCAGGATCAAAAGTCCGATAACGGAAAATAGACGAACGGTCACAATATTGCCGGAGACAAATGCTCCATTGATGTCCTTATTGTACAGAAACCTTTTGCTGAGGGGAAAAGCAAAAACTTCTGCTGTCTGGGCATCCGTGTTTTTTGAATGCTCAATGACCGTATTTTTAATTTTATTATTAAAGGCTGTCAAATCCGTATGAGGCCGCAGTTGTATAAAGGTACTGACAGAGTTATTGCCCCACCACTCATCATAATCTCCGGCCTTTTTTGCAAAATCCCATGAGAGAAGATAGTCAAAGGAAAACTGGGTATTGCCGGGTAAATCTTTTATCACAGCACCAACCGTAACATTATATTTATTATTCAGGGTTAATGGTTTACCAACAGGATCGGTATCGCCAAATAAAGATTTAGCAAACGCCTGCGTTAATATAATTTTGTCATTGCCGGCAAGCGCATTTACCTGTTTATTGATACTAAACAGCGGTTTCATATCAAACATGCCCAGAAAGCTGCTATCAACATAAGCACCTTCGGCATTGATCTTGGTATTTCCACTCGTAAATAAAAAGTTGGTACCATTGTATCTGCTGATGGCCTCTACCTCTGGCTGTTCCGTCATCAGCGTCGGACCCAGAATTTTTGGTGTTGACTGCCATGCCCAGACCTCGCCGCCATTCTTATCCCGGTTGGACAGGATATAAAGCAGATCTTCCTTTTGGTAAAACCGATCCGTACTGATCATATTTTGCAACCAAAGACCAATAAGTATTGCGCTGGCCATGCCAATAGCCAGGCCGGCAATGTTTATTGCAGAAAAGCCTTTGCTTCTTAAAAGAGATCGCCACGCGGTTTTAATATGATGTTTAAGCATAATAGACGGCAATTTTTATAATCCAGATTAAATTTATACAAAATCATTCACTTTTAATGCTATGTACAGGATTGACTTTGGCAGCCCTCAGCGCCTGCCAGCCAACAGTCAACATGGCGACTATAATAGCCATAAAACCAGCCAATACAAACCACCACCAGTGGATGTTTACTCTGTAGTCATAGCTTTCCAGCCATCTGTGCATGGCATACCAGGCTATTGGAGCGGCAATTACAAAGGCGACCACTACGAGTTTAAAAAATTGCCATGAAAGCAATCTTGTAATATTGAAAACAGAGGCACCTAAAACCTTTCTGATACCGATTTCCTTAGTTCGTGTCTCAGCCATAAACATTACTAACCCCAGTAAACCTAAACATGAAATAGTAATGGTAAGTCCTGCAAATAAACCGGAGAGCCGGGAGGTCTGCTGCAGCTCCTCAAATTTCTTCGCATAGTCTTTATCAACAAAACTGTATTGAAATGGAAATGAAGGACAATACTTATCAAAAATACCTTTAATTTGCTTTAGGCAATCAGCCGTCGGACGATTCGGATTGAGCCGGTAATGAAGTGCATTATAGTAATAATAAGTAGACCCGATGACCATGGGAGCGGTTTTATCTGTTACGCCTGTTATTACCAGGTCTTTGATTACACCAACTACATGAACCGTGTCATCAAAGAAAAAGGTGAGACCGACCGGGTCTTTCACACCTATCATTTTTGCGGCTGTTTCATTGAGCAGACAGGCCGTACTGTCGCTGGGATATTTATAAATATCTATATCCCTGCCGGCAATTAAATGCGCCCCCATCGTTTTTATAAAATCAGCGTCAGAGCTGAACCTGACAATGGATGTATGTTCATCTTCTGGCGTACTGCCAGGCCAGACAGCGCCCCAGCCACTGCCATAATTTTGGGTGATCGGAGAGAAGCTTCTGCTGATAGAAGTAATGGCGCCACTGCTCAACAGGTCATTTTTAATAGCCTGGTAGTTCTTGTCAATCTGGTCATTTTGCAGCGTATAGAGCAAGCCGTTGTCTGCATAGCCTTTATCTCTTTGCTCCGTATAGTGAATCTGCCTGGAAACAATAATTGTGGCAATGATCAGTACAATGCTGAAGGTAAATTGAGTAACAACCAATAAGGAACGTAGATTGAATTTAGAATGTACACGCCTGAAGGTACCCTTCAGTACTTTAACGGGTTCAAAACTGGATAAAAACAGGGCAGGGTAGCTTCCGGCAAGCAAGCCGGTGAATAATATGAAGGCCATGGCTAACGCCCATGCATATGGATCGCCAAAAGAAATGGTCAGCTCTTTACCGATTAATTGATTAAAAAAGGGCAGGGCGATCAGCACTATCCCAACGGCCATGATAAAGGCCAGAAAGGCGAGTAAAATACTTTCCGACAGAAATTGGAAAGTAAGGGATCTCCTGTAAGCCCCGATCACTTTACGAACACCGACCTCCTTGGCTCTTTTTTCGCTTCGTGCAGTGCTTAGATTCATAAAATTGATACAGGCTATGATCAGTATCAAAAGTGCCACAATTGAAAATAAACTAACTATAACAATGTTGCCGGAGACATACGCTCCATTGACTGCCTGATTGTATAAAAAACGATCTTTTAGCGGAAAGGCAAATACGGTGTTTGGCTGTGGATCTGTTCCCCTGGAGTGTTCAATAGTGATGTTTTTAATTTTACTATTGAAGGTCACTAAATTGGTATTTTTGTGTAGTTGAATAAAGGTAAATACCGAATTATTACCCCAGCCGTCATCAATATCGCTGACTTTCTTCTCGAATTTCCATGACAAGAGATAATTAAAGTCGAACTGTGTATTGTTAGGTAAATCTTTTATGACACCACTGACCGTTACGTTATGCTTATTATCTAATTTTAATGTTTTTCCCAGTGGATCTGTACTCCCAAATAGTGTTTTGGCAAAGGATTTTGTAAGTACAATTTGGTCATTACCAGCAAGCGGATTAGTGTTCGAAACAGCTCGCAAGGGTTGCATATCAAACATGTTAAAAAAACCGGTATCTACATAGCAGCCACTTGCATTTAATTGTTTGTCACTTTGCCTAAAAAGAAAATAGTTACCGCCCACTCTTGTCATTTGCTCAACTTCAGGATGTTCCTGCATCATTGTCGTTCCCAGAAGTCTTGGGGTCCGTTGTGAGGCACGCATCGTACCAGTACTGTTATCTCTATTTGAAAGGACGTACAACTGCTTTTCCTTTGAATAAAAGCGATCAGTACTGATCATATTTTGTAGCCAAAGGGAAATCAGGATAACACTCGCCATGCCGATAGCTAATCCCGCAATATTAATTGCAGAAAAAACTTTGCTTCTCATAAGAGATCTCCATGCGGTTTTGATATAATGTCTGAGCATAAGGCTATGTTATAAATGGCATTAAGAAAATACCCGTTTGATGTTACCCTGTAAGGTCGATTTGTATGCCATTTTCTCAACTAGCTATTTGTCAACCCCTTACAAAAAGATGATAAAAAATTAGTTGTACGTTTCTGTTACATGGAGTGTTCGATACCGAACACTTGTGACAGTTCCACAAGACTATACAGGCAGACTCTTCCTGATGTACTTATACAGATACAGGTGTCAATCTGTTCACTCTGTTGTTCGAGCTGCTACTCATCTACATTTATCAGCCGGCCTACAATAAAACCAATCAACTACCAGGTTCAGTAGTTCTATTATTCAGTTTTTAAACTTCTCACAGGATTAATGACTGCCGTCTTAACAATTTGAAAGCTGATGGTGGCCATTGCAAGTACAAAAACGATTAATACAGGTAATGTAAAGACTTCCACACCTAATTTGGCTTTAAATTGATAATTTGCGAGCCAATTATTGCCCTCTAAATAGGCCAGCGGCAGTGCAACTATTGTAGCGACTATTATAAGTTGCAAAAAGTCTTTATATAAAAGAGCAAGTATATTGATTATAGATGCGCCCAGGACCTTTCTTATGGCAACCTCTTTAATGCGTTGCCTGATTGTTATCAATGTCAGTCCAAACAATCCTAAACTGGCAATAAAAATGGCACAGCCGGCCAAAAGACTAAATACTTTCCCAAATTGCTGTTCTTCTTTATATTGTCTATTAAAGTATTCGTCAAGAAAGAAATATTCGAAGGCAGCGGCCGGGAAGGTAGACCGATATGTGTTATTCAAATACTCAATGGTCTTATTCAAATCAGTTGTGGAGATTTTTAGCTCATAATATTTTACACTGGAAGGGTCAAGCAACCTAAAAATAGTCGGCGTATAGTTATCGCGTAAGGAGGTTTGATGAAAGTCTGCCACTACACCGATGACTTCATTTTCAAAAATCCGCCCCTGGCCATTTCGGGTTTCAACGATTCCACCAACTGCATCTTTTGGACTTTTAAAGCCAAGTGCTGCTACAGAGGCTTCATTAAGAAGCATGGGAGCTTTGTCCGACTGTTGAATTTCGGAGAATGGTTCTCCTGCAATTACCTTACAATTAAACTGTTTTAGAAAGTTTGATTGTATCTCAAAAGTAGCCAGCCTGATCCCTTTAGAATCGTCTGTAAGCGACCTGTTTTTATAGGACATAATATAATTGTTATATTCACCTGGAATGGTAGAGGAAGCTGATATACTCTGAATTTGAGGGTTTCTCAGTGCTTCAGTTAGAAAAAGACTGTCCCTGGATGCAAAAAGTTCTGCATCCGCCTGTGTTGATCTAACGTTTGTAGGAGCCGGCACTACGAGAGTCTGGCTGATATCCATACCGCTATGTGCATCTTTCATGAACTTCAACTGCTTATACACAATAAAGGTCACCATTAAAAAGAATACAGTCGCCATAAACTGAAATGCAACAAGTCCTTTTCGAAACATCACGCTACGATTGCTAAAATGTAATTTTCCTTTTAAAATTGCTGCCGCCCGATGGCTTGTAAGGATTAGAGCCGGATATAATGAAGAAACTACCGTCCCTATTATCATTGTAAAGACAAAACATAACCCAAGTAAGTGATAATCCCATAATGAAAATGAGATCGGCACACCGCATAAAGATATAAACCCAGGCCATGCAATTATACTTAGTACTACAGCTAAACAAAAAGCGATTATATTTACAAACAATGACTCAAAAACAAATTGCAGTATTAGTTGCTTACGCCCAGATCCAAGTATCGCCCGTAAGCCGACCTCTTTGGCCCTGTCAATGGCTTTTGCTGTAACTAGGTTAACATAATTTAGGTAAGCCAGTAATAATATAACAAAAGCAACGACACCCAAGCCCCACACCAACTTACTGTTTCCACTGACCCCGATTTCCTGAGAAAGATTCGAATATAAATGAATCTTTTTTAAGGGTTGAAGGTAAAATCTGATACTGGACAAATTGCTTTTGCCCATTGTTGGGCTATTATTTTGTTTTAATCCCGTTTTGATTTTATTCGTGAAATCATATAATCTATTTTCGAAAGCTCTCAAATTCGCATGAGGAGCAAGTAGGAGGTAAGTATAGTAATCCGCGTAGGTCCAGTCGCCTCCTTTCAAGTCGCTAGAAACCAGAAAGTCAAATTGCAAATGAGAATTGCCCGGGACATCCGAACAAACGCCGGTAACGGTTACAAAATAATCCGTGCCGGATTCCTGTTGTTGAATTCGGATACTTTGCCCGATCGGATTTTGATCAGGAAAATACCTGTTGGCAATGGATTGGGTTATAACTATAGATCCAGGGAGCTTTAGCGCTTCAGCGCCTCCACTAATCATTGGAAAGGAGAATATGGTTAAAAATGAAGGGTCTACTGAATAGATATTATGTTCATTAAAGGCTATGGTCGTTCCGTCTTTTTGCTTATGAGAAACCAGCCCTTCTAGTTTCGCGACTCTTGTCTGCTGTTCAACTTCTGGCAAATTCGCTTTAACAGTGGGGCCAACCGCGGAATAAGTTTTAGGTAATTTTTCAACCCGCCCGCCTTGAAGATTGTTTTCAGTAACGACTCTGAAAATGCGATCACCCTTTTTATGAAAGTTATCAAAACTTAATTCAAAACCCATGTACTGCATAATCAAAATGCATATAGTCATGCCAAGAGCTAATCCAATAATATTTATCAGGGAAAAAACTTTGTTTCGTTGAAACACCCTCCATGTAATTTTAAATATATTTCTAAGCATTCTTCAAATTTAAAGAGCAACTATTATAAGCTTATTTATTGGAGACCAAGACTATGCCGTTTTCATAAAATACTGTTAACGAAACAATTGCCAACATATGTATCATTATTCGTGTGTCCGTTATCGATACAACTTGTGTGCGTTTTTGGGTCACTGACTTGTCCTAATATAGCTATTCTTAAGGGCTTAAACCATTTGCGGTAATTCTGGCCAAATTTCACCTCACATCCATTACATTGGCATTAATTATCTATTTTTGTCAATGCTTAATCTTAAAACCTCGGCAAAACGATGTATAAGATCACTTTATTCTTTATCGGTATTTGTCTATATGGTTTTACTGCCGGGCAAACTAATTATGCGTATGAAGAAACTGTTGCCAGGGCGGGATTGTTTCATCTTCAGAAAAACTACAAAGAGGCGATTCCTTTATTCGAAAAGGCTTTTCAAATTCAGCAACCTGACGCACTGAACGCCTATAAGGCAGCCGGCGTATATGTATTGGACAGCAATATTGACAGGGCTTTCTTTTATTTGGATCTTGCATTAAAACTGGGATGGAGAGAGACAGAAGCATTGAATACCGACCCTTATTTTGATTACCTGCGTGCAGCAGCATCTCAAAGATGGATGCAGCTGATCCACTCGGCGACTGTGTTGGAACAACGTTATGCTCGGAGTTTGAAACTTCCGGGGTTGAGGAAAAGGATCAACGATCTCGGATTGAGAGATCAACGGTTGAGGTATGCGAGAATTCAGGCACATGATCAAGCAGAAATGCAAAGAATTGATCACCAATTATTGCTTTCTGATTCCGCCAATCTCGCGCAGGCAAAAATCATCATCAGGACATACGGTTGGCCCAAAATATCAGAGGTTGGAAAGGACGGCCAAAATAATCTTTGGCTCATTGTTCAGCACGCGGACAACGATGTTTTTTTTCAAAAGGCTGTTCTGTCTGCCATGCGGAAGCTTGATGGAACTCATGAACTGAATACCGAAAACTATGCTTTCCTGTACGATAGGGTACAATGTAATCTTAATTACAAGCAATTATATGGAACCCAGGTAAACTGGACTGCTAAGGGAGAGGCCACAGGCTTTCGGAGCATTCTCGATGAGAACAAGGTCGATGAAAGACGACATGCATTAGGCTTGCTGCGGTTAAAAATTTACGCATTGACGTATGGATTTCAGTATAGTCCGGTGTCAGCAGAAGAAGCCGCAGCAGAAGCCAGGTCCGACTCCCTCTATGTAAAGCGTCTGATCGACAGTGCTAAATATTGGTATACTCACAATGATTTTCAAAAGGTATATGATCAATACAATACAGCATCTACGTTTTTGAGTGGAATGAGCAATAGCGACAATTTTGAGGCAGCTCTATTATTCGCGAGAATTGCAATCAGAGATCATAATGATCGGTATCGGTCTATATCCCTTGATTTTTTAAATCTTCTGCTTCAGAGAGGGGAACTCACTAAAAAGGCTCTAAACAGACACAGGCCCTTTCAGGTACTTCAGGAAGAGCCAAGATGGACTGCTATTTACAGCCATTTATCCAGATAAGAAGTCCTACAAGGGTACTTCACGGCCTGCCATAATGAAACATCCCCGGAAGTCAATTTCATTCTATCTACATCAAATCATCCAGCGTATCACCTCCATTCTATTCTTTCCCCAGCGCAAGCGTAAAATATTTTCCCGCACCGCCTCCGGGGATTTGAGCCTATTACACTCTGGCTTGCGTTTTAAAAATTATTAGCATAAATATTTGTTTTTTAGATTTTCAATCCTACATTTGCTGAAATTTTTGAAGAAGGCATACTTCTAAGTTCTTAAAAGGGGGATTAGCTCAGTTGGCTAGAGCGCTTGCCTGGCAGGCAAGAGGTCACCGGTTCGAATCCGGTATTCTCCACTTTGTCATGAAAAGACCTCAAATTTTATTTTTATGAAATAAGATCTGAGGTCTTTTTTATTGGCGTTATCTCATTGACAGCAGCTGTTATTACGCATCAACAGGTGGCAGCCCCGGATAATCGACAGGCTCGATAAGTGTCGGATCCAGCGGGTTTGCACGATATAAGGACTTAACTGGGTAATAGACTAAGGAAGAAGAAGGCATTTCAAAATCAAGAATGGATTGCAGCTCCTGGTCAGAAAGGGTGGGGTCCAGCCATTTTCGTTCCAGATTTCCAGGTAACATCAGCGGCATCCGGTGAGGAAAATCCCCACTGTTGTGGATGCTTTTCATGGCAGTATTACCATCCCGGCTGATCATTGTAAAGGAGCCGATAAGCGTTTTATCAGGCAATTGCGTATAATTGTACAGACCCGGCATAAAAAATAATGGCTGGTCCTTTAGGTGAATATAATAAGGCACTTTCTTTTTAAAACCAGGAACCTCCCTGTATTCGAAAAATCCGGTCGCCGGAATCAATAGCCTGTTTTGTCTTTTCCGGTGCCAAAGGCTTGCAGGATCGCCCACAATTTTCTCCGCCCGGCCTTTTAACAGGTTAAATCGCTGTTTCTCCAGCTTTTTTATATCTGTGTGAGAAAGTGTACTGTCCTTTATCATTCCCCATTCAAACATTTCGAGTTTTAGTTTTCCTTCCTCAACAAGGATGACCGGATGTTTTGGTATAGAAAAACCGCTGATCAAGTAGGCTGGGGTATAAGACTGCGCCTTGTTATCTATTAATACATCAGGGAATACGCTACTAATGGACTGTGCTGTTGCAGCAAAAGAGTATAAATAAGACATGTGATCCGATAAATATTTTAAAGGGATAAATAAAATTTACGATCCAATTAACTTAAAATCAACTATTTAAACCTTACAACTAAACATATTGGTTCATTATACTATATTAATAAGTATTATTGCAGAATAAAGATAGTTCAAATAGGACAACAAGGCGAATATTCTGATAGATTTTGTCTGACAGAAAGTTCATCCAACAGAACCATTAAGAAATATCCTTAAGGAGGTATTGACTAATGCAATCGCTTAGTGTGATTGATGTAAAGGCATGTATTTATTTGGAGATATTGATCAAAAACATTACAGTACCGGTTATCTTTAATTAGGTCTGGTATAAAAAATGAGAATGGAGTATGCAATTGTAGATATAGAAACAACAGGTGGCCACGCTTCCGGAGCAGGTATCACGGAAGTGGCTATCGTGCTGCATGACGGGCAGGAAGTGGTCGGGCGCTATGAAACACTGATTAATCCCGGCGTGCCTATACCTGTCTACATTACTGCCCTGACTGGGATCAATAATAGTATGATTGCTACAAGTCCTTCTTTTGACCAGGTGGCAGATAAAATCTACAGGTTGCTGAATGGACGTATTTTCGTGGCACACAATGTTAACTTTGACTACTCCTTTATCAAACACCACCTGGCAGAAGCAGGCTATAGTTATAGTGCCACCAAGTTGTGTACAGTGAGAATGAGCCGCAAAATTAAGCCCGGCCTTTCTTCTTACAGCCTGGGCAGGCTCTGCGCGGCTTTAGAGATTCCTCTTGTAGACCGCCACAGGGCAGGAGGAGATGCTGATGCAACTGCGATATTATTTTCCCGCTTATTGGAATGGGATAATAACGGCGTAATCGCAGCGATGCTTAAAAAAGGGGCCGGTGATCAGAATCTCCCTCCTAACTTGCCAAAAAAAGATTTTGAGACTTTACCAGACGGACCTGGTGTCTATTATTTTAGAGATGACAAAGATAAAGTGATCTATGTGGGTAAGGCAAAAGACATCCGCAAACGGGTTGCGCAGCACTTCACCGGTCACAATCCAAACCCTCAACGACAGAATTTTTTGCGCTGTATCCATCACATCAGTTATGAGCCCTGTGGTACAGAACTGATGGCATTTTTGCTGGAAGCACTTGAGATTAAACGGATATGGCCTAAGTATAACCGGGCGATGAAAAAATATGAGCCTAAGTTTGGGCTCTTTGTCTATGAAGCACTGGATGGTTATCTCAGGATGGCTATTGGCAAGTTCAATAAGAGTCAGTCAGCAGAGTTAGTATTTACCCACCTTATAGAAGCCTCCAATACCCTCCATGAAATGGCGCATGAGTATGACTTATGCCCGGAACTTTGCAGGCTGGGCAGTTGCAGTGCCCAGGGTGGCTGCCATAACAGAGGCGGCGTCTGTCCCCGTAATACAGATACAGAATATTACAATGAACTGGTTAGAGAAGCGCTGCGCGAGTATAAAGAGCACCTGCCGACTTTTGTGATCCTGGATAAAGGCAGAACAGAAGACGAGCAGAGTTGCATTTATGTAGAAAAAGGTCATTTCTGCGCAATGGGTTATATCGGCAAAGAGACTGATCTGACAAATATTGAAGATGCGAAGGAGCTTTTGCCGCTATATCAGGGTAATCATTATATGATGCAACTGATCTATAGTTATGCGAAGGCTTTCCCTGAAAAGGTCCTGATGAAGGAATATGAGATGTGGGAGAATATGCAGGCCTGATTCTATATAAATAAAATTGCCCTTATTTCATAAATACGGGGCAGATGGAGGTTTCACCGTGACGCATTTTTTCTCAAAAACGCGTAGATAAAAAACTAAAGGTTTAAAATCCATTATCCTTACAAATGCCTGGAGGCACCTGTACTTTTTAGATATACTACGAAATCAAAACATTGACTTGGGGCAATATTGACAAATCCATTATCCTTGAGCTTGACATTTCTATAGCCTAAGGCTCTCACCCAAGTGAATTTATCCGGCAAGCTGTCTATAAGCGATGGGGCGTTTTGATCCGCTGACACGCCATATATTTCGTTTCTGACCTTTAGACCTCTGCAACTAAAAAAAGTTCGCCGGCATTGGGCAATAGGTTATCTGTCCTGCCAGCAAAATAACGACGGACAAGATCCGCTGTATCAAATACCTGACAGTTTTTAAGATTTGCTTTAGCAGCCATTTCTTTAACCTGTCTGGCGTTAAAAAAGCTGATCATCGGCGTGCCCGATGCGGCGGCCCCTTTAACGGACATTTCCATGAGTGTCTTATCCTCACCTTCAAGATCACTGACAGGCGCATAAAAACTGATAATGGCCACTGACCCTGCTGCCAGCACCGCAATGCGGTTTAGCAGCTCATCTATAGCCTCCTGGCTGAGATATAATGTTACACCGGTGCAAGAGATAACGGCTGGTTTGGACCTATCAAAGCTCGATTTAGAAAGGGCTTCCCACCAGGTGGTTTTTTCAAAATCTACCGGTATAAAATGCAGATTAGCCGGGATAGATTTCAGCTCGTCCTTAATGCGCTGTTCTTTCCAGATGAGTGTACCAGGCTGATCGATCTCGAAAATATTTACCGAGGGAGCCTCCAGTTCATTCCTGAGTGCGAAACTATCCAGGCCCGCTCCCAGGATGACGTATTGGGTAACGCCGTTTGCAATGCTTTTTTCAACCTGGTCCTCTACGAAACGGGCCCTGCCTACAATAGACGCACGGATCGGCTTTGTAAACTTCATATCCGGGCGGTCCTGCCAGTCAGGTGCCGGGTGGGCCAGTTTAAGTGCCCAATCGTCTCTAAACACGTAAGGCGCTTCATCAATTTCCAAATGAAGAGCACGCCATAAGGCGGTTCTTTCTGCCGTATTATCCAGTTTTTCCATTTGTTTTAGATTTTGAGTATGCACATCAATCAATGCCGATAGCTAATATTCAGAATCAACTACATACGAAAATAAGCAATATTCATCAAAGAGGGAAAATAGCGGCAGGGGGACAACTTATACTATAGTAAAGCAATCAATCTAAGGAACTGGCCCAAAACAAACCGGGGCCTTTATTACACATCGGTAAAAAGGCCCCGGTCAATATATTAAATAAATAAAATCAGATCTTTTTAACAAAGCACGCATTAACGCCTTTAGGTGTCGATTCAAGTTCGAAAGTTACGGTATCACCCTTTTTAATATCTTCTGTGAAATTATTCTGATGTACAAAATAAGTCTGTTTTGTACTTAAATCAGTAATGAAACCATACCCCTTTTCTTCTATAAAAGTGGTCAAAATACCTTTCTTTATGGATTGCTCTTTCTTAGGATGGAAACCTGTCAGGTCAATTTCAGAAGGATCGATTTCTTTTTTATTTTTAGGATCGGGCGGTGTAGGGGATAGGTTGCCATTTTCATCTACATACATCATCATCTCCTCCAGAGACTTGCCTTTTTTGGCATTTTCCTTGCGCTCTCTCATTTTCTCGGCCTTCTCTTGTTTAGCCTTTGCTCTTTTTTTCTCTTTTTCTTTCTTTGCCGGTGTTATTCCCATATTGTATATTCTTTTAATTTTTTACTGAAAAGGATGCTGTTGAACAGCGACCTTGAACCCAATTAATTTCTGAATGCTTCTCAGATATGCGACCTCCTCCGTATCACAAAAGGAGATAGCCAGCCCGGGGCTGCCTGCCCTTCCTGTTCTGCCTATCCGGTGTACATAAGTCTCTGCGATATTGGGCAGTTCATAATTGATGACCTGAGGCAGCTGGTCAATATCGATTCCTCTGGCTGCAATGTCTGTAGCGACCAGTACCTTCGTTTGGCCTGTTTTAAAATTATGCAGGGCTCTTTGGCGCGCCTGCTGACTTTTATTGCCATGAATAGCCGCAGCTGGAATCCCTTTTTTCACCAATAGTCGTACCAATTTGTCTGCACCGTATTTGGTTCTGGTAAAAACAAGTGTTTTATCAGCAGTCGTTTCCTTTAATAAATGGGCAAGTAATAATTTCTTATTTTCCTTACCGACCATGAATACAGATTGCTGAACCGTCTCAGCCGTAGAAGAAACAGGATCCACTTGAACTTTCCGGGGCTGATGTAAGAGACTGGCTGCCAGCTGCATAATAGAATTAGGCATCGTCGCCGAAAATAACAACGTTTGACGTTTTTGGGGGATTAATCGCACAATCCGCTTAACATCGTTTACAAAACCCATATCCAGCATTCTATCCGCCTCATCCAGCACCAGATACTGAATTTTCGATATATCTATAAATCCCTGCCCGATCAAATCCAGCAGACGTCCGGGGGTGGCTACCAGAATTCTCGGACGGGCTTTCAATTCAGCGAGTTGTTTGTTTTGAGATACGCCACCAAAAATAACCGCATGGCGAATGGTCATGTTTGTGCTATAGCTTTGAAAACTTTCATCAATCTGTAAGGCCAATTCCCTGGTAGGGGCCAAAATCAAAGCTTCGATTTCAAGGTGCTTTGTGCTGCCTTGTGCCGCCATTAACTGCAATAAAGGAATCGCAAATGCAGCTGTTTTACCCGTACCGGTTTGTGCACACGCCAGTAAATCATGGCGTTCAAGCACTAAAGGAATGGATTTTTGCTGGATTGGAGTGGGAGTTTTATACCCCTGGGCCTCAAGAGCCGATATAATAGGGGAAATAATGTTTAAATCCTTAAATGTCATCTAAATTGTTTTTATGAAAATACACAGGATCAGATTATAATTAAATTTAATCTGTCCTAATCCTTGGTAATCCAATCTTTGCTATCAGCTAACAACAGCTTTTTTTAAGCTTTGCTGAGGGTAATTAAAAGCAATTCGACTGGGAACAATTCAGAAGTAGCGTTAATTATTGCAGACCTGCTATGAAAGATTTGAATTAAACTGGTGCAAAGGTACACAAAAAACGTCATGTAGAAAAATCTAATTTAACGCCTTATACGCGTATAAATTGAATCTTTCCCTTTAGTTTTGGCTTGGCACATGCTCATTAAGTGCCCTTTTCTAAGAAACATTGGAGACAATAAAAATGGATTATCAAAAATTATATTATCGTGTAAAGGCACTCATGAAAAATGGGGGTGGAGCGGATGAGGCGGTTGGGGTAACACTGGATCAGCATTCTTTTACATCTGCAGGCGCGAAGATCCTTCCGGGTAAGGATCGTTACTATTGTTCTGGGCACGGATGTTATTTTGAGGAAGTCCCGGAATCTGAAACCGAATACACGCTGCATCCCTTAAAAATGAAAGATATTTCTATTGAGGAGAACAAATATTTTGACTATTATGTGATGCACCCACTGGGTAAAATAGACAATAGCAAGGGTGTTATATTGTTGTTCCACGGGTTGAACGAGAAGAGCTGGGACAAATATCTTCCCTGGGCGGCGAGCCTTGTCCGCCTTACAGGCAAGTCTGTGATATTATTTCCGATTGCTTTTCACATGAACCGGGCACCAAAAACCTGGTCAAATATCAAGTCTATGCAGCAGGTAGCTCAAATACGCCAGCAAAAGCACCTGGGCTTTTCCAATATCAGTGCCGTAAATACGGCAATCAGTATCCGTCTGGGCAATCAGCCGGACCGCTTATTTTGGAGTGGCCTTCAGACGTATCAGGATATATCTATGCTAATCAAAAAAATCAAAAAAGGGCAATTGCCCGGTATTGCATCAGAGGCTTCTATCGATTTTTTTTCCTATTCAATCGGGGCGTTTCTGTCCATCATTTTACTAATGGCCAATCCAAAAGATTATTTCCGGGATACACGGCTTTTTGCCTTTTGTGGCGGACCAACACTGGACAGGACTTTTCCGATCTCTAAATACATCCTGGATTCCAACGCAGGTCACACCTTAAATACCTATTTCAGTGAGCAGCTGCATAACCATTTCAAAGCGAATCCCAGGCTGGCTCATTATATGCAAATGCATGAAGGAGAAAACTATTTTAAACTGATGCTCCATTATAATCATCATAAAGATGAACGGGAAAAGAAAATAGCAAGCATCCATCATAAAATCATGGCTGTGCCCCTCAAAAAAGACCGGGTTATCCCACCCGTGGAGGTATTATCAACCTTACAGGGAGACTATAGGGAAATCCCTACCCGGGTCGAACCCATGGATTTTGACTTTCCTTATGACCATGTCCACCCTTTCTCCCTGATGGAAAAATACAGAGATCAGACAGACAATGCCTATAACCGGGTTATGAAAAAGGCTGCTGATTTTTTAGGCCGGTTATAGGCCGCGGGCAAAATGGTGGAATTAGGCATCCGGGATCACCGGCTCAACGAGTCTGATCAGCTTGTCCAGAGAATCCTGCCAGCCCAGATAACACATTTCAGGCGGGATCATCTCCGGAATACCTTCCTGTACAATATTTATCTCCGTGCCGCAGCTTACTGCGCTCATTTTGATAGTCGTTTTCATTTCACCCGGCAAATTAGGATCGTCAAAAGATTCTACATACTGGAGCAGTTCTCCGGGTTTCATCTCCGTATAGGTTCCTCCAAAAGAATGGCTGTGACCGGTCGTAAAATTTTGGAAGGACATTTTAAAAGAGCCGCCCACTTTAGATTCTAAGCTGTGGACTTTACAAAGAAATCCGTAAGGGGGAAGCCAGCCGGCGATAGCCAGTTCTTCTGTGAAAGCCCGGTAAACTTTATCTGGGCTTGCTTTTAGCACTCTGTGAAAAGAAACACTGTTTGTAGACATAATGCATATTTTTGATTCCCTACTCTTATGGCTTTTCGGGGACGCCCGTTTTTTCATTAGACCAAAAAGTGGTCGCTGCTCCACTTTCGAGACGATATCCTTTATTAGGTATTCTCTGCTACAAAGTTGCCAAAGTTTTTTGAAAACAACGGGCGCATATTAAGACAAAATGCAGGGTAGATCACGTGCAGCGACCTACTGGATGCCTGCCCTTTATATTTCGGCGATGAATGTTTATTTTTGCTTTATTTTCCTTAAATTGATAATTACAACAATTATCTAATACACGTAGATGATCAAAAAACTGTTCATTTTTGCCTTACTGGTATCTATAATGTATCGTGCAGGAGCCCAAAACGCCGTTCACCGGGAAAAATTAGTGGATTACGTAGAGCCGCTTTCCGGCACTGCGCCGTCTTCCTCGGCCTCAGCAATGGCCAATAGTGAGGCAGGCAGTGAACTGAGTGGAAATACCATTCCGGCTGTAGGCCTCCCTTTTGGCATGACTCAGTTTACCCCGCAGACAACCAGCTCGGAGAAAAAATGCCTTCCACCGTATGAATACAGGGCAAAGACATTCAGGGGTTTCAGGGCCAGCCATTGGCTTAGCGGATCCTGTACCCAGGATTATGGCAGCGTATCACTGTTACCTGTTGCAGGTACACTAAAGGATACAGCCCGGTTACTGTTAAACCATGGGGAAGAATCAGCCAAGCCCTACGAATATCAAATTAGGTTTAATGACCGTTACTTAGCGAAGATGACAGCGACACTGCGCTGTGGCATTTTTAGCATTACCATGCTGACTACAGATACTTTGCATTTAGTTATTCAGACCAATAGTGATTTTAAACAGGGGAGGGTCTATGCCAGGCAGCAAGGGCAGGTGATCACGGGGTATAATCCAGTCCACAGAATTTACCAGGGTTGGGGAGAATATGCCGGTTTTGACGGGAACTTTTACCTGGCATGCGAAAAAGCGCCTTCTAAGATGCAGTACAGTACCTTCAAGGACAGAACAAAGGACAGTGGTCAGGTTATCTTATCCTATTACCTGCATAAAGGAGAAAAGCTTAAACTAAAAATGGGCACTTCTTTTACCAGTATTCGGGAAGCCCAAAATAACCTTGAAACAGAAATCCCTGACTGGAATTTCAAAAATGTAAAAAATGCCGCAATCCGGAGCTGGGAGCAGCATTTGGGACGTATCAGGGTTCAGACGAAAAATTTGCGCGATCTTAAGATATTTTATACCTCCTTATATCACGCGTTGCAGCATCCAAGACTTTTTAGCGATGTGAGTGGTACTTACCCGACATTTGGCAGCCAGGACAGCTCAGCGACCGGCCACATTAAAAAAGGCAGCTATTATGATGATTTTTCCATGTGGGATATTTATAGGGCCCAGTTGCCCCTGATGATGTTAGTTGAGCCGGGAAAAGTCAATGATTTTGTCCGATCCCTATTGCTTAAAAGTGCCCAGGGCGGTTGGACACCGATTTTTCCATGCTGGAATAATTACACCGCTGCCATGATCGGTGACCATGCCACGGCTTTTATTGCAGCAGCTTATAATAGGGGGATCCGCAACTACCCGCTCAAGGATCTTTACCCTTATTTGCGTAAAAACGCATTTGACACCAGTGATCATGCGGCCTACATACAAGGAAAGGGAAGGAGGGCTTTAAAGTCCTATTTGAAGTATGGCTATATACCTTTAGAGGACGGCGTAAAAGATGCATTTCACCAGAAAGAACAAGTGAGCAGAACCCTGGAATACGCCTATGATGATTATGCATTAAGCATTCTGGCAAGAGCCGTCGGGCGTAAGAAAGACTACCAGGTTCTCTCAGAAAGAGCCAGGAACTACAAGCATGTAATTGACCCGGATATAGGTATGGCAAGAGGAAGATATGTTTCCGGAAAGTGGATTAAAGCTTTTACCCCTTACCAGCGGGCTGCTTATATTACAGAAGGGACGCCTGCCCAATACACCTTTTACGTACCTCAGGATATTAAAGGACTTTCCGTCCGCATGGGAGGTACAAAACAGCTGGAGAACAGTCTGGATAGTTTATTTATCAAAGGAGGTTACTGGCACGGTAATGAACCGGGGCACCAGATCCCGTTTATGTATAACTATACCGCATCACCTTATAAAACGCAATCTGCTGTCAGAAAAATACTTCATGATGCATACGCAGACGGGCCTGGTGGCGTAGACGGCAATGATGACGCGGGTCAGATGAGCGCCTGGTATGTTTTTGCGTCTATGGGATTCTATCCTGTGGATCCGGTATCAGGAACATATATGCTGGCCAGTCCCATTTTTGACAGCATTACAATTGAGCTGGAGAAAGGCAAGACACTCTCCATTCAGGTAACTAAGAGCACAGATGCCTCTTGTTATATTGAGAACGTGACGCTTAACGGTAAAATTTATACCAAGAACTTTCTTACAAAAGAACTTTTTAAGCAGGGCGGTCAAATACACATATGGCTCAACGACCGGCCTTCAAAGTGGGGCAGTAGCCCAAAAGACAGAGGGCCTTCTATTTCTGACTAAAGTTATCTAAAAAGTCTTTTCTTTTGAAGTTTGTGTCATCAGCAACTCTTTATAGTCAGACCATCCAGTGCTTTTCATTAAAAATCCACCCATTCGGGTAGGCAATGCTAATTCATTTCTTTTTTCCTTTGCGTAGTCAATATTATTTACGAACCTCTGTTTAACACCTATTTCAGATGAGAAAACTTTTACTTGTAATTTTATCGGGTTGTACGCTTGCATATTCCGGAATACTTAAAGCACAAGTCAGTTTTTCTGCCCCTACAACTTATCCCTTTTTGCCCAATGCCCCGTTCTCGAGAATCAGGGCTGCAGATTTCAATATGGATGGCTTTAAGGATATTATTGGTGTAGGGCAGCAGGCAAGTGGGGTAGCCATTCTACTTAATAAAGGAGATGGCAGCTTCGAAGCCGGCTTTAGTCAAAGCCTACTCCAGTCAAGCAACTCAATCACAACCGGTGATTTTAATAAGGACGGCTATCCGGACTTCGCAGTGATCGAAGGTATTCAAAGCGGATATGGACAAGTGGATATCTATTTAAATGATGCAAGCAATCCTGGTCAGTTTACCCCTGGAGCTACGTTTCAAACGGCTCAATTACCATCCGCTCTGGAATCAATTGATTTTAATAATGACGGCAATCTTGATTTAATTGTTACCAGCGCAACCGATGGACTAAGTTTATTCCAAAATGATGGCAATGGCGGCTTTGGCGTTGCCGGCAGCCAGAATGCAGGGCAGACTCCCTGGGATGTGGCAGTTGGGGACCTTAATGGGGATGGCTTTCAAGACATCGTGATTGGCAGCCAGTATGCTCAGAACGGAGACGTAAATGATATTAAAATATATTTAAACAATCAGAACGGAACATTTACCCTTTCAAACTCTTATGCAGCAGGTGCAAGTTTGTTTTCCGTTATCATAAAGGATATCAATAATGATAACAAGCCTGATATAATATCTTCCTCTTATAATGATAATGCGTTTTTCTCTTTAATCAATAACGGGACGGGCACCTTTACCGTGTTTGGCCCGATTACAGCCCCACAGGGAACTACAGCGCTCACGGGCAATGACTTTAACGGAGACGGCTTGGTTGATCTTATAATCGGAGCTATAGGAGGCAGTGCACCAGGTATCTTTTTAAACAACGCTTCCGCTCCAGGCACTTTTTCGGCTGCCGGCACGATTCCTCCAATATATACCGTTACCATGATAAGTGAGGATTTTAATAATGACAATAAAGCTGACCTGGCTGCACTAGACATGTCAACCGGTGCTCTGTCTATATATCTCAACACAACGGCATTTCCACTTCCGGTAGATTTGAAATCTTTCACAGGTGAATTAAATAAAGGAAAGGTTACTTTACAATGGATAAGCGGAGTGGAATCTAATTTTGAAGGTTATGAAATTGAGAAAAGCCTTGACGGTGCTACATTCGTAAAGATAGGTGCTGCGAAGGCTGAAGGCAGTGATAAGCACTACCATTTCTCTACCTCTCAAAAGGAACAAACGGCTTCTTACCGCCTTAAACTGATCGATAAAAACGGGAAACATGATTATAGTGATATCGTTTCCATTAATGACCCCTCGGCTATTAACCGTATCACGCTGACACCCAACCCGGCTAAAAACTTCATCCATATTCAGATAAAGCAGGCTGCTGTCTTTCAGATATATGATGGATCCGGAAAACTGATTCAGACCGAAAAGTTAAATCCCGGAGATAATAAAATAGATGTGCGTGGCCTTAGCTCGGGCATTTACTTCGGTGTTATCGGCAATACCAAACTTAAATTCATTAAAGACTAACACTTCCCCCAAGCGCTGCATTTTCCAGCAGCGCTTGGGGTTTTGCTATAGCCTGACATTTATTTCTTATCAGGCCGTTCTCTGTTAATGTGGCTGCGCGCCATAGGTGAGCACAACGATCCCGCCTGGAAAAGATTTTGTCTCTAGCAATTGCAAGTCTAACGCCTCCTTTAATCCATTTAGAATAGGAAGGCCGCGGCCTAAGATCACCGGGTGTATGGCCAGTTGAAACTCATCTACTAAACCGGTTGCGATCAGGTTTCTCATAAATTCAGCGCCGCCAATGGCGACAATGGGTCTACCTTCGGTTACTTTGAGCGCCTTGATTTCTTCCGCAAGGTCGCCTTTAAATACTTTTGCCGCCAGCCAAGATGCTGCGGCTGGTAAATCTTTATCCTTGCCGGTAATACTACTGGTGGCATCGTATCCCTTTTGGGTAAATACGCCTTTAGGAATTGTGTTCATGGGGGCAGCAAATGGACCTGGTGCAGTAGGCCAGTAAGGAGCCATTGCATGGAAGCTTTTTCTCCCCATAATAATTAAACCTGCTTCTGCAGCTACACTGACCGACCAGGCCCGGGACTGCTCATCGGAGCTTTTAAAGACCCAGTCCATTTTCTCATCTTCCGTACTTACAAAACCATCAAGGGACATGGACATTTTCATCATTAATTTACGCATAATTGGAAAGATTTAATATTTATCAAAACTAAATCAATCAGCATAAATAGTAAAGGGCGTATAATGACAAAACAGAGGGGGTATTGAGTAAGCCTTAGTTTCCCGGGCGAGATGTCTACCATTTAATAATAAAGCCTGGTGATCTATTCTATCTTCATCCATTCTGCATCTTTTCCTTGGTTGTTATAAGTAACTATCTTTATACAATTGTTATTTGCATCTTTTATAAATTCAAACCTCAACGGTGCCTCTTTAATATAAAATTCATTTTCGCTTTTGGCATGTAAAAACACCTTAGGCAACCGGTCGGCAGGATTAGATGCCTCGATTGAAAGTCTTCGATCATCAAAAGTGACTATAAGTTTATGATTGATTTTATTGACATTCACTTCATAAGTACCGACATAGTTTTTTAGTACATCTTCCTTTACTTTTGCCTCACTATTTAACGATTTACCGATCGCAAGCGTTGCAATATCATTGGACAAAACCGTCCAGTCCATATCTTGTTCAAAACAATTAAAAAGCGTAACAACAAAAACATCTTCATTCGGCAAATAAATCTCGTCACACTGAAAGCCGTCTGTAGACCCTGCATGTTCAATTGTCCTGCTGCCGTTTAGTTTTTTAATGAACCATCCATAACCATATTCTGAATATCTTCCATTATCAAACTGGTATGGAGTAAATGCTTTATCAAGCAAGTCCTGTCTAATTAATTTACCATTATAGATCTCCTTATGCCATCGATACAAGTCTTCTGCATTGGACATTATACCACCCGCTGCATAGATCGTAGTTACGTTTTCCAAAGTCGCTTTTTCTAGTTTCCCGTCAAATCGGGAATAGCCCTGCGCCACCTTCATATTTTTTTTGACCTTATCGATATAGTAGGTGTTATTCATCTCTGCTTTATTGAAAATATGCTGTTGTAAATAATTTGCATAGGGTTCACCTGTAACGACTTCTATTATATACCCCAACAAGTAGTAATTAGAATTACTGTATTTAAACTGACTGCCGGGTTTAAACTCCAGAGGTTCATTTTTAAAATAATCTACCCCTTGTTTTGGTGTATAATTCACTCTTTCATCTTTGGGATTGTCAATTGCCATATAGTCTTTTATTCCAGAGGTCTGTGTTAATAAGTTCTCAATCGTTAGGAAAGCCACTATATGGATAATCCGGAACGTATTTCTGAATACTGTCCTGCAAGGAAATCTTTCCCTGTTCTACCAGTTGCAAGATGGCGATAGCAGTGAACTGTTTTGTTATAGATCCAATCCTAAACATCATGTCTGTCCGCATTGGGGTGTTTAAACCCAAGTCGGCACTTCCAAAGGCTTTTTCATATATAATCTTTCCTTTCTTAGCTACCAATACAACACATCCCGGGGCAATATCAGGCAACCGCCTTGGAATAAGCGCATCAAGTGCAGTTACTAATTTCTTGTCTTGTTTATTTTGAGCATAGATTCCTCCTTGTACAATTAATAGAACGATAAGCGGTAAGAAAAATTTGTTCATGGTAATATGTTTGTTAGCTATATATTGGCATGATACACTATTCAAAGCTAATTAGGGAAAGTAAATGTAATTCTAGCTTGATCAAATTGCTATTCTGACGGTCACATTAGATTCCAGAAAAAATCCGGAACCTAAATTAATACCTTTCTTGTATTTGCTAACGTTAAATTTATCATTGCAGGTTCCTGATATCGTTCAAAGGAGGTAGATTGTATCTAAGTAAATGCTGGATTTGTCGTTGCTATATCCGGTAATGGCAGGGGGGAACCATTCTAAATGCTGCGTGATCCGCTTATGGCGATAATCCACAGGTTCCTAATCCGCTGAGAAATAACAAAAAAAAGCAGTAGGGGCTTATTCACTCCATACTGCTTTTATTTCTTTTAGCCTATTTGATATAGACTTTAATTCGTTTTGAATCTGCTCTTCCTGTTGGACTTGAACCAACGACCCTCTGATTAACAGTCAGATGCTCTAACCAACTGAGCTAAGGAAGAATCTTCTTTTTTTTCAAGAAGCGGACCGGACGAGACTCGAACTCGCGACCTCCGCCGTGACAGGGCGGCATTCTAACCAACTGAACTACCGATCCAAATTTCGCATCTCTGCAAATGTATAAAGAACTTATTTCAAAACCCGCAAATCCTTGAATTTTGTGGGCAAAAAAGATTTCACTGCTGAAATCCTGATATTTTTGCTCTCCCTGTTGGACTTGAACCAACGACCCTCTGATTAACAGTCAGATGCTCTAACCAACTGAGCTAAGGAAGAATCTTCTTTTTCAAGAAGCGGACCGGACGAGACTCGAACTCGCGACCTCCGCCGTGACAGGGCGGCATTCTAACCAACTGAACTACCGATCCAAAATTTACAGAACTGCCCAGAACTACTTGATATCCTTTGTTTTGGGTGTGCAAATATAAGGACAAATAATTTTATCAAACAAATATTTTTTAAAAAAATTTTCTAACGTTACTTTTACACTCTATTAGACTAAATAATAAACAATTATGCCCCAGTATCCCAACAGACAGTTTCTGGATTTTGAGAAGCCAATCAAGGAGTTATATGAACAAATTGATCAGGCAAAGAAGTTGGCCGAGAAGAACCCGAAGATTGATTACAATTCAAACATAACGCAGTTAGAGTCTTTAATAGAAGCCAAGCGCAAGGAAATCACCGATAACCTGACGCCATGGCAACGTGTACAGCTAAGCCGTCATCCGGATCGCCCTTATACACTTAAATATATCGATAAGATGACCACAGACTTTGTGGAACTGTACGGCGATCGCAATGTAAAGGATGACAAAGCTATGGTGGGCGGTTTTGCCGATTTAGACGGAGAAACAATCATGTTTATCGGCCAGCAAAAAGGCATTAATACCAAACAGCGGCAATTGCGCAATTTTGGCATGGCCAACCCAGAAGGGTATCGTAAAGCCTTAAGACTCATGAAGCTGGCTGAAAAGTTCGGCAAACCTATTGTCACCCTGATTGACACGCCGGGCGCTTTTCCAGGTATGGAAGCAGAAGAAAGAGGTCAAAGTGAGGCCATTGCCCGCAACATCTACGAGATGTTCCGCCTGAAAGTGCCTGTCATCTGCATTATTATCGGAGAGGGCGCAAGCGGAGGAGCCTTGGGCATTGGTGTGGGAGACCGGGTATTTATGCTGGAAAACTCCTGGTATACCGTAATTTCTCCGGAAAACTGTAGCTCCATTCTATGGAGAAGCTGGGATTATAAAGAGACCGCTGCAGAGCAGCTCAAATTAACCTCTGATTATATGAGTGAATTCGGCCTGGTAGATGGCGTTATTTCAGAACCGGTGGGCGGTGCACACTGGGACTATGATCAGGCAGCTGCTACGCTAAAGGATACCATCAAAAACACACTTGCAGAACTCAGGAAGATCCCTGCGGAAAAAAGAATCACGCAACGTATTGCCAAATTTGAAAAAATGGGCAATTTTGAAGAGGTAAAAGCCTGATAATAAACAATCGAATCATTTACAATATCATTATTAAAATTTTAATATAGCAAATTATTATGTCGCTGAAAAGTTCTTTAAGAGGCACAGGCGTTGCCATTGTGACGCCATTTAACGAAGATCACACCATTGATTTTGAGGCATTAGGTAAGGTTATTGACTTTCAGATTGACGGCGGTATCGAATATCTGGTCACCCTGGGTACCACAGGAGAAACACCCACTATTTCCAGGGAAGAGCAGATCCAGATCATCGAATTTACTTATGAAAAAGTGGCCGGCAGGGTACCCGTGGTGGTCGGTATCGGCGGCAATAATACGCAGGCAGTCGTAGAAATGCTGAAGAGCTTCCCGCTGGAAAAAGCTACAGCAGTACTGAGCGCAGCTCCCTATTACAGCAAACCTTCTCAAGAAGGCATTTATCAGCATTACAAGGCACTTGCTGAGGCAAGTCCCAAACCCGTTCTTTTATATAATGTTCCGCACCGTACCGGTAAAAACATTGATGCCGATACCGTTATTCGGCTGGCCAGAGAAGTAAAGAATATTCAAGGCATAAAGGAAGCCTGTGGTAATTTCACTCAGTTTGCCCACATTTTAAGAGCGGTACCGGAAGATTTCCTGGTCACCAGCGGGGAAGATGATATTGCCATTCCGCAGATCGCGATGGGTATGCAGGGCGTTATTACTGTAGCAGGGAACGCATTTCCAAAAGAAGTATCTACGATCGTCCGCCTGGCACTAGACGGCAAATTTAAAGAGGCAACTGCCATTAATAATAAAATCCTGGATGTATTCACCTTACTGTTCAACGAGAATAATCCAGCCGGCATAAAGGCTTTCTTATTTGAAAAAGGGCTGATCAAAAATGAACTGCGGTTACCGGTGGTTCCGCTCAGCGCCCCCAATCATGAGAAGATCAAAGATTTCCTAAATAGCTATGTAGCTTAACCCAAGCAAGGAAACCAATGCCGCCAGCGTCAAAAAGCTGGTTTCACAAACGCTGGAGGTGTCTGATCTTTCTTTACCTTATAAACCGGTCCATTCGACCGGTTTTTTTGTGCCTGGAGGCTTTTGATAGCAGCCGGCTATTGAACAACAGGTTGCTTTTTCCTATGAGGCCATAAAAAAAGCGAGCCATCTAAGCGCTATCAAAGACATTGGACCGATAATTATCTTACCTTTAGAAAGCCAGGGGGAAATAACAGCCATGAGTGTTTACAGGAAGAAAAGAAAACCGGTAAATAGGGCTATCTCGCCGGCGCTCTGACGATGCACCATAACGGCAAATGCGGGGAGAAGCAGCAACCATCATTACATGCAATCCATATATACCTGATGAGTGGAAATGCTGCAGGACCTTTCTGAAAAAATAATGATGGATAAGTGTCAGGATAATTGTCATTTTCCTGCAGCAGCGTTTACTGAACAATAATAATATTTATTTTCAAACAGGTCATTATGTTAAAAATAAAAGAAACAGCACTGTCATTAGTCTTTTTCATTTTAATATCCCCTGCAATACAGGCCCAGCATCTGCAAGTGCAGGATTCATTACTACTGGAGAATGCATTTAAAAATAAAGATAGCCGTCCGGTAGAAACGCTCTTGGATAGCTGGAGCCAGGCGGATATGGCAGCTATAGAAATTCCGGCCACCGACACCTTAGGTTTGATAAATAGAATTTTTGAAATCTTTATAGACAAATTTCTACAAAAGAAATTGGCAGGATATTATTCGTCATATGACCCCAACCCGGATGGTGGCAGGTATCCGCTCAGTATGTGCCGCTTCAGCATTGAAAGTGCTCCTTTTCTTCTTTTGCAAGACACGCTTCAATACACAAACGTCCAATCCGACATTACTGATGAAGATTTTATGAATTACATAAAATGGAGGACGGATGATAACGGACAAATGCCTGCGACTGTCACTAATGAAGATGAACTTTACGAAATAGACAAGAGCTTTACTAAGAGCGGATATCGGAAGGTGGCCTGTTTTCCCGGAAAAAAGTTTTGGAAACACGTTGAGAATTCTTATGGGCATAAGCCATTGCTTTATCATAGCGGTACCATGCGTCAAAAAACGCTTCTTCAGTTTATAGGATATATGGCTTATAGAGCTATCGATGAGCAGAGTATACCTTATAAAGAACGTGAGGCCAGGGCGGCCTTTTTGAATAGTATACTTAAATTTGGCGACGACCTGAAAGTATACGTCGAAGGATACAGACATCCATTGAAGGTTGCGCAGATGGTGTTTGTAAAAGATAAGGCACGGGCACTCCTTAAGTATCAGGTAGGCTTTTGCACCTATTTTGCCTTTTTTGATCTGAATCGACTAAATGATCCGGATTACAAGCCATTGTCCGTGTACGTTAGCATAGAATAATACTGTCAATATAGCATCACCCGAAAGGTGGCGGCTTGCCGCTTACGCGGCAAGCCGAACCAGAGCGCTGTGCATAGCTTAATCTATTTCTTTAATAAAATAACATAGGCTGACTGTTCTATCAAAAGCCGAATACCTCCTTAAGCTTATGATCGATCTCTGATTTATCGCCCGAGTACACTAAGATTTTCCCGGATGTATCCAACAGGACATAGGAAGGTAAATAGGGAATCATATACAACGACGCAACTTTAGCGGGTCTATGTTTGGCAGGAAACTTATCGCAAACCTGTATCCAGGGCATTTTTTCAACATCCAGCGCCTTGGTCCAGTCGTTCCATTTAGAATCATTCGAAATACTGACGATATCAAATCCTTTTTGATGGTATTTTTTGTAGACATCTTTCCAGTGGGGGATCGCCTCACGGCAGGGGTGACACCAAGTGGCCCAAAAATCCAGCATTATATACTTGCCTCTGGTGGAAGATAATGTAAACCCGGTGCTGTCTGTTTTGAGTAAAGTAAAGTCTGGTGCGATGGCCCCGGTAACAACTGCTTTTTTCTTTTGCAACTGTTCATCCAGGTATTGATAATATTTGGACTGCCTGGCAGCGCCTGTAAATTGGTTCATAAAAACTGCCAGGTGGTCTACACTCATATCGTCTGCAGTGAGAAAAAACCTGTACAATAAGTAAACACCCGCTATAGCATCTGGTCTGGCTTTCACATAGTCCTTGAGCTGGCGAACTTTGATCGCATCAATTAATATACGCACAGAGTCCATCTGACTCCTGTAGTGATATTGCAGGTCAAGATCACGGCGTTCCCCGTCGATTAATTTTCCCAGACTATCTACTACAGCATCATACTGCCTCTGTTCTTTGTTGTTTAAATAGGCCTCAATGTCGTCATAATTTCCGGAGCCTACTTCTTTTACCTTTTTTATTTCAGCGCCTTTATCATAACCATGAGCCGTATAATCATAATATCTGCTGCCTGTGGTATCTGCACTTAATTCAAGCTGTTTGTTTTCCAGAAAAAAATCAAAGGACCAGTTGCCCGGATAAACGTGCATACTCACCATCTGCGCGGAGTCAATTGTACCACTGAGTTCGAACTTTCCATGACGGATGGACGCACTGTCTATAGGTGAGATGGACTTGGTTTGCTGGTGAAAGATGTTCACAACCACCTTACCGGAGTCCACCCAATCAAGTTCTCCTTTAATATGGTATCTGCCTGCATTATCCAGTTTACCCCCACAGGCTGTTAAAAAAAAGAATACTGGTATAATTACAATTATCCAAAACGACTTTTTCATTAATTGATTCTTGGCAATCAGCACACTTCAATATGCCAATCTGGTTATTTATAATATTCGCTCTCTAGATTATATTAATACGCGAAAGCACACCGTTTAGTCATCTGAAGGTACAGCTTTTTAAATTTTATGACCAGTAATAAACAGACCAGCCTGGATACCCCAACTAAAGGCTCCATACAAAAACTCCCTGAAACGTTTACGGATCAGGGAGCTAAAAATTACTATTTTGTAAATGCCTTTATGAGAGCCGTGTCCAATTGTGACTCATCTTCGGTACCGGTAAACCGGCCAATGATTTTTCCTTCCGGATCAATCAGTATTTTTGTCGGCAGGACCTGAACACCGAATTTGGAGGAAATATCCTTTGGATTCTCCTGGCCGGGTTTGAGACTTCGGTCATAACCTCTGAGCACATTGTGCCAGATCCCGACGCCGTCTTTTGTGACTGCAGCATTCCATTTGTCAGTTGCGCCATCGTCGTCAGCCACGCCGATTACTTCCAGCCCCTTATCGTGGTATTTATGATAGAGTTCCTTTAAATGGGGGTTGCTTGCCCGGCAGGGCACACACCAGCTGGCCCAAAAATCAAGCAAAACATATTTACCCTTGAAGTCCGACAACGCTATGGCTTTGCCATTTAGGCCAGTCGTCTGAAATTCAGTCGCCATGCTACCTGGAGACCCCTTTCTGATGCGGGCAATTTCCCCGGCAAGTTCCCGACCAGACGAACTCTGCTGCAATTTTTCACCCAGCGCATTATAATACTTCTGAAGTGAATCTATTTTCAGCTTACTCACATAAAAGCGTAACAAATAAGCCGTTGCTGTACTTTGGGGATATGCCCGGAAAAAAGCCAGCGTCTTCTCATCCCGCTCTGCAAAATAAGGTAACAGCACCCAGTCTTTCAACTGCTGATATTCTGTATTGCTTCTTTTATTCGCCTGATCCAAAGTATCCATTACAACCTTCCAGCGCTGATCGATTCTATCAAGATTGTCAAGCAAGGGCTGGTACTGGGCTTGCGTCTTGGAACCTGTAACAAGGCTATTTCTCAGAAAATCACCGTTCTGCCGAACGCTAATTTTGCCCGGTTCCAAAAAGAAGCTATAGCTATTGTCTGCATTTAGTCTGCCGTTCTCCGTTTTGAGTCCCATATACACCATGGATGGCCCTGCAACCGCACCGGAAAAGTGATAGGCATTGTTTTTAATTTGTATGCTATCAGTTACGCGATCAGCATTTTGATCTGAATAATAGAGATAAAGCCATTTTCCATCGTTGTCTTTTGTTACTCCATCCAGCGTGAAAGACTGGCCGTATCCTTTGCCACCTATGATGACAAGCAGGGATAACAGCCATATACCCCCTAAGCGGCTTCTGTGAATTATTTGCATATATTTATTTTTAAAAACTAGGAGCCAAAAATTTCTTTCAACTTGTTATCTATGTCAGCCTCCTTACCGGAATAAACCAGAATTTTGCCGTCTTTGTCTAAGAGTACATAAAAAGGAATGTAATGCGTCATGTATAAAGAGCCCACTTTTGCCGGCATATTCTTTACAGGAAACTCGTCACATACCTGCATCCAGGGCATTTTTTCCATATCCATTGCTTTTTTCCAGTCACTCCATTTAGAGTCATCCGATACGCTTACAATATCAAACCCCTTGTCGTGATATTTTTGATAGATTTCTTTCCAGTGCGGAATGGCTTCTCTGCAGGGATGGCACCAGCTGGCCCAAAAATCAATCATCATATATTTGCCTCTGGTAGACGACAGGGTAAACGGTGTGCTGTCTCTTTTCAGTAATGTAAAATCAGGGGCAATGGCACCGATAGCAACAGCCTTTTTCTTTTGTAACTCTTCATCCAGATATTTATAATAAGTGGAGCCTTTCGCTTCACCCGTAAATTGCTGCATAAATGACTCCATTTGTTCTGCGCTCATGTCACTGGAATAAGTGTAAAGCTGTGAGAATAAATAGGCTCCAGCTACCGCATCAGGGTGGTTTGTCACATACCCTTTGAGTTGTTTTTGCTTAACGGCTAGTAGTAATTTGGAGACCGAATCCATCTGGTCCCTGTAATGATATTGCAGGTCGATATCCTTTTGCTCATTTCTGATTAAGTTTCCAAGACTATCTAGTACCGGGTCGAAGCTTTTCTGCTCGGGATTGTTTTGAAAAGCCTGTATGTCATCATAGTTCGTTGAGCCCGATTCCTTGACATTTTTGATATTCGCGCCCTTATCATAACCATAGGCAGTATAATCGTAGTACTGGCTGCCTGCCGTGTCAACACTGACCTCAAGTGCTTTATTTTCCAGGAACATGCTGAAAGACCAGTTTCCCGGTGTCACCACTACATTAACCATCTGGGGTGTATCAATGTTACCTTTTAATTCAAACTGGCCGTTTTGCATAGTCGTGCTGTCGATCGCGGCGGACGACCTGTCCTGCTCATGATAGATCTTAACCACGACCTTACCCGTATCTATTCCCTTTACGGTGCCTTTTACATGATAGCCTTTCTGGTGTTCACCCTTGCCGCCGCAAGCCATTAAAAGGCAAAGAGCCGGGATGATGGCGCAAATTATTTTTTTCATTATTTTCATTTTTTATGGTCAACATATCACGCTGTATATGGTGACCTGATTACTAAATAATATTTATACTATCCTCCATAACCGGGATTCTGCATCCCTTTCAAACCGCTATTTCGATTTATTTCATCCTGTGGTATCGGCAGCACAAGCAGCTCTTTTGTCTTTATCGTCGGCGCCATTTTCTGAATGGTCGCAAAAGGAAGCCTCCTGAAGGCAAACCAGTCCTGACCTGCTTCTCCCACAAAATTTCTCATTTCTTCTTTGATGATCTGCACCTTTAAATCCTCTGCGGTTTTTACGGCATCTATTGCAGTAAAATCAGTCACGCCGGATTTTGACAGCACCGTTTTAAGAAGGCTTTTGGCGGTATTTAAATCGCCTCCTGATTCCGTCAGCGCCTCTGCTTCCAGTAAATAGGCTTCTGTGAGGCGCATGGCATAGCTGACACTGGAATTAGGGGTAGCACTGGGGTTTTCCACGTCTGTGGAACTGTATTTCGTAATGACCTGCATTTTACCTTCAAGGTGCGGATTGGCGATAGGTGACATAATCCACCGGCCTCTGGGATCCCCTTTAAACAAATCCAGCATTAAGTCGCTTCCTGTTACACTAAAATAATAGAGATAGTCGTTATATTTATATACATCCTGCGTATAAGGCTTGATTCCCAGGATCACTTCACTGCTTTCCAGACCTCTGTTCCAGAACAGATCTTTATAACTTGCCTCCAGCTTGTAAGGGCTTTCATCAATAATATTCTGACACAGGCTGACCACCACGTCCTTGTCTGCCGGCTGGTTTCTTAACATAAGTACCCTGGCTTTTAAAAGCTTTGCCGCCCCTGCGCTTGCATAAAAATTCGCGGTATTTTCCTTGGGAAGACCTGCAATGGCTTCATCCAGATCTGCCAGCATCAAATCATATGCTTCCTTTACAGAGCTTCTGGGCTGACTGATATTATCTGAAGTAACAAAGTCGGTTCTCAGCACGATACCGTAAGCGCTGGACGGGTCATCATATTGCCCGAAATAAGCAAGTAAGGTAAAATTCGCATAGGCGCGCAAAAATTTCGCCTCTGATTCTAACTCCTTTTTAGTATCAGCGGGAATTCCACTGACAGGTGCCAGATTCTTCATAAATCCGTTGGCAGCATTAACAATATTCATTCCGTATTTCCAGACAGTCGTCGACACGCCACTTGTGCTTTGATAGCGATGCTCGGAGACTTCGTTTCCGCCATAGGGATAAATAAACAGTCCTGAGAGTTCGGAAGGTATATTTTCATTCACGCTTACCCATAAGACAGAAGGGTTATTATTATTATCAAATCCTGCGTTCGCAAAGCGGTAGTAAACCCCATTCAGGGCAGTCCTGGCACTTTGTAGATCCGTGATCACTTTGCCATCGACTTCCGAGGTTGTGGGATAGACATTCAATTGCTTGGAACAACTGCCTGACAGCAAAATAACTGCGACAGCTGCCGTGTATATTTTATATTGTATCTTTTTCATGCTTTAATTTTTTAACCATTTAGTTAGCCGTTAAAAGGATAATCCCTGCTGTACTGATAGATTCTGCTACAGGGCCATTTTCACGCCAACGGACATGGAGCGGATGGCCGGATAATTACTCACGTCAAAATAACCGCCCGCCATGCTGAAGGGATCGTCGGACGTCTCCGGATCATTGCCCGGATAACTGGTAATGGTAAACAGGTTTGTTGCACTAAAGAAGACAGAAGCATTCTGGATCCCTTTGCGTTTCAGCCATTTGTTCTGATCCAGCCGGTAACTGAGTGTGATTGTTCTGAGCTTAAGATAGGAGGCATCAAAAATGCTTAAATTGGTATTATACATTAATCCCTGGTCCTTCCAAAGTAATCTGGGGTTTTTACTATCGGGGTTTTCCGGCGTCCATCTGCCCAGCATATAAGCATTGGCATTGGAGGTGCCCACAAAATTGATACTGGAAACACCGTCTCCCCACATGAGTGAACCTCCCTGTGAAAAAGTAAAATAGAGACTCAGATCCAGGTTTTTATAGCTGAAGGACTGGGAGAACCCGCCATAACAGTTAGGCGCTGCGCTGCCGATGATCTGATTGAAGGCCGGATAGCGGCCATAGGCGTCGGGCTCATCCAGTTCAAACATCGGATCACCTAGAGACAGGTAGGGGAACCAATACTCGTAATTGTCTCCTAATTGTTCTATATAGGCATCCAGTTGCTGCTGTGTTCTGATGATTCCTGTCACCTTGAGCCCGGTGATAAGTCCCAGCGGCATGCCCTCTACCAGTGTTGTATTGTTATATTCCAGTCCTGTTAAATCGCCTAACTGTGACAGGTCTGCCTGATCGCTTATTTTAGTGACCAGGGTTTTAGGCCAGGTGATATTCATAGAAGCGCTCCATCTAAAGTCCTTACGACGGATAATATCTCCCTGTAAAGACAGTTCCAGACCAGAGCTTCTCAGGCTGGCTACATTGCCTAATAAAGAAGGGTAACTGCTGCTGGGCGCTACCGGCAGGCTTAACAGCGCCCCGCTGGTCTCTTTGCGGTAATAGTCAACTGTCCCCTGTAATCTGGATTTAAAAAACGCAAAATCAAGTCCCAGATCGGTCTGGTTGGTGGATTCCCATTTAATCCCAGCATTGCCCAGCTGTGTGGGGACCAGTACACTGGTTCCGGCGTAGGAGTAGGGCGTGTACAAAGTGCGGTACATCTGATCACTGATATTCTGACTTCCTGTTACACCATAGCTGCCGCGGAGCTTGATATCATCAATCCAGGATACGTCTTTCAGAAAATTTTCCTGAGAGAGGCGCCAGGCCAAAGCACCGGAAGGAAAATACCCGAATTTATTTTCCGGCCCGAACTTAGAAGAACCGTCGGCTCTGCCGGTAAAGGTAACCAGGTATTTATCCTTAAAGCCGTAATTAGCCCGCAGATAATAGGAGACCAGGTAGCTTTGCGGCTTACTGGGATTATCGCCCCTGGTAAATAGTGGCGTTACAGCGGAGGAAAGGCTGTTGAGCACATCATCATTGGGAAAACCCGAGGCAGTCGCGCTGAAAAAGCTGTATTTCCTGGTTTCATAAGAATAACCGCCCAGTAAAGTCAGGCTGTGATCCTTACCAAAATGCTTGTCCCAGGTGAGGTTGTTTTCCCAGAACCAATTGGCCAGATGACTGTTGGAGTTTGCACCGATCCCTCCTTTATTTTCAACATTTCCGTAAAAGCTTCCGATCGCCAGATAACTGGGCGTATAATTGCGCTGGTTGTAATCCTGCATATTGAGCGAGATCGTCGATTTAAATTCGAGTTCGCTTGAAAACTTATAAATGCCGGAAATAGAACCCAGCAAATTAAAGGTTTTGGACTGATTGAGCGCTGTTAACATAGCGACCGGATTCTGGAATCCCTGATAACTAAGGCCGATGGCAGAAAAGTCGGTAAATCCGCCTGCAGAATCATATGGGACGTAGTCAGGTCTTGCTCTGAGCGCCTGCTGATAAGCCCCGTCTGTAATGTTCTGGCTGCTATATCCCAGATTCAGATTGGTAATAAAACGCAGATGTTGTCCAATCTCATTTTCTAAATTCAACTTACCGGCGATCCTTTCGTAGCTGCTGTTTTTGATCACACCAGGTGTGCTGTTGTAGGATATAGAAGAATAATATTTAGTAGCGTTTCCGCCGCCTCTGACCGCCAGTTCGACATTATTAGCAAAAGTATTTCTGGTCACCTCTTTTAGCCAGTCTGTATTCCCTTTACCGAAATAAGTGTCAGGATGATTAACGATCGCATCCAGTTCGGCAGAGATGTCCTTACCTGCTTTCTCCCTGTATTCATAATCATTGTTGGCCGCTTCAGATAACAGCATTTTATACTGATCCGCATTCAGTAGTTTAGGCGTGAGCGGCTTACTCCAAGTGCCGTAATAACTGAACATGATTTGCGGCTTCATATCTTTTTTACCCTGTTTTGTCTGAATAATAACAACTCCATTGGCAGCTTTTGAGCCATAGATCGCTGTGGAAGAAGCGTCCTTTAATATGGTGATCGACTCAATATCGTCGATATTAAGCCCACCGATACTATTTAAGCCGTTAACAAAAGCAGTGGACATACCTGAACTGACGCCGCCAGCACCCGTTACATCGTTGCCTACAGGACTGGAAACATCAAAACCCGGATCTATGAAATTACTTTGTACCTGCACCGGAACGCCGTCAATAATGTACAGCGGATCATTACCGCCAAGTAAAGATGTGGAGCCCCTGACACGGATACGAACCGTCCCGCCGGGTGTTCCGTCGGTTTTAGTAACCTGTACGCCTGCCGCTTTACCGGCGATCGCGTTATCTGCTGTCAAAAAGGGGACATCCTGAATATCTTTGCCCATGACCGTTGAGACGGAACCGGTCAAATCTTTTTTCTGCACCTGACCGTAACCAATTACCACCGTTTCAGCCAGTTCATTAACAATGGCAGGAAGGGTGATATTGACGACCCTGCGATTACCTACTTTGATATTTTTTGTTTCATAACCGACACAGCTGACAACGAGCACCGTATGCTCATTCACGCCGGATAACGTAAATGCTCCCTGATCATCCGAAATCGTTCCGTTTACATTTCCGTCAAGAACGCGAATCGTAGCTCCCGGAACCGGGGTCCCTGATTCGTTGATGATTTTGCCGGTTATTTGGTCCGCTGCCGACACTTTTTTTTCTGTGGGTTGCACGGCTGTATTTTCCGTCCGGGAATTCACCTTAATAATAACGACTTTATCCACTATAGAATAACTGAGGCGGGGTTGCTTGTCAAAACAGGCTTTGAGTGCCTGTTCGATAGGTATATTATTGAGTGCCAACGTCACCGGTCTTGCCAGATCCATGGCAGATCCCTTATAAAAGAAATCATACCCGCTTTGCTTTTGCAACTGGTTGATCACCTTTTCCAGAGGTGCGTTTTGTTCATGAATCGTTACCTTTTGTGCAATACCTGTGGCCGACACGCTCAGTGTGGCCAAAAGGATAAGCATAATCGCCAATCTCATAATCCGCCAAATTTTTATTATTGGGAATGGGTGCAAAAACAGGGTCTTCCTTTTTTTGCAAAAGACAGTTAAATACATAACTTTGTTACGTTTGGGTGAATAAATATAGTCTACCGACTTGTTCCAATTTTAAGCTCAAGCCTGACCGGGAGTGGTTCCAACACTTTCGGTCACTTTTATTCTATGAGCTCACTTAAAGCTTATTATCTCATTTTATATTTTAAAAATCGTTACTTGGGAGAAACAATGACACTTTTCCCGGTTGTCTCTTTTCCGGGTTCTACAGTAAAATTTATCCCTGCCTGTCTTAAGACCTCCAGCGCCTTTCCCAAAGTCATATCTTTAGGAAATCTTCCGGTAAACTTTTCATTGGTAAGCCCAGATTCATAGCGCACTTCAAAATTATACCACCGGCTGATCTGTTGGAGCATCTCCCTGAGACCCGCATCATAAAAATCAAAATATCCTTCCCTCCATGAGGTGACCGTTTCCATCCGGCTGACCTCACAGATAATATTATCTTTACCCACGCGTGCCTGCTGACCGGGAATCAGGACGCAGTTCATTGCCTTACTGTCAATACGCAGACTGCCCTTCACAAGGGTGGTAATCACATTTTGATTATCACCATAAGCATTGACGTTGAAACTTGTACCGAGATCCTCTATCACCTGATCCGCCACCTTTACCTTAAAGGGCATTTTTGCATCATGCACGACCTCAAAATAAGCCTCTCCGGTCAGTTCAACCAATCTTTGAGCGCCGGTAAAGCTTAAAGGAAAACGAATAGAGCTCGCTGAATTAAGCCATACTTTTGTGCCGTCTGGCAGAACCAATGACCAGATCCTGCCTTTTTCCGTTGTCACTGTATTATAGGAGGGTTGTGTACTGGTGCCTTTATACTGTATGCCAGATGCATTTCTTACTATTTCAACACCTGACTGCGCCGCAATAAGCCCATTGGAGGTGCTGTCCAGTAAAATAGTACGTCCATCATCCAAATGTAGGACCGCCCCTGAATGCCCGGGCTGCAGGTTCTTAATCGCTGCCAGTCTTTTGTTTCTGGAAACGCGGCTGGCATTGTAATTCCACCACCAAATAGCACCTATGAATAATATACAGGCGGCAGCGACCTGCCACCAGCGGCCCGCAAATAAAGATGGTTTTTTATTCAGTTTCTGGTGCACCTGAAGCCGTTGGCGAATACGGATACCTGTTTGTTCTAACTCGTCTCTGGTAAGGTCTTTTAGCTCTACTTCAGACAGATCCGTATTATTATACCAATGCTGTAATTCACTGACCTCTTTAGCAGAGGCAGTACCTTGCAAATGTTTGACAATAAGGTATTCTATTCTATCAGGTATCATAATAATTTTAAGGCAGTACGCACCTTTCTATTATGTACCCTGAGTAAGCCATTTGTACTAACTAAATATTAAAAAAAAGTGATCTTTTTCTTAAAATGTGATTAGAGATGTACAGCAGTGTGTTAATCAACGGGCTGCGGAAATAAATATTGAGAAAGAAAATACCCGTTTAAAAGAGTAACATGGAAGCCCCGGCTTCCCTTAAGGTCGTGCGGATCATCTGGCGAGCCCTGGCCAGATGATTGCGGGCGGTATTAGTGGAAATCTGCAGCGCTTCTGCAACCTCGGAAAGTTTTAGATGTTCCTGTTCACTTAGCTGGTATACCAGTTTGCATTGGGCAGGTAAGGCATCCACAGCAGCGGCCAGCATTTGTTCCAGAAAGCGGGCATGTATGGCCGACTCAAGATCATCGGCTGAAGGCGACCAAAGGTTTTGCTGGCCGGCGATCTTTTCTCTTCTTAATTTCTCCCGGGTGATCTGCTTAAAAACAGCATACTTACAGGCAGTTGCCAAATAAGCGCCCAGATTTAAGATCTCCAGTTCATTTCTTCGATCCCACAACCGCATAAAGATATCCTGCACAATCTCTTCTGCACCTTCCTTGCTGCCTATATGCTTATAGGCAATGGCAAATAACAGCTTCCAGAAACGATTATAAATTTCCGTAAAAGCGTCATTATCACCTTTTTGAAGTTTTTTTACCAGAATATCTTCACTATATGAAGCGTAAACGACCATACCATTATTCTCCTGTGGGTTATTGACATTGTAAAGTAAAGATAGCGAAATCTTTTTTTGATTTCTTTTGCAAATCTAATAATAAGTCTATTAATCTAGTAGACTTTATGGTAATTTTTTTTCAAATCCATTTCGGAGCGCTTCTAAAAAAATGGGAGCCAGGTATTTAGAGGTAAGAACAAATACTGCATTGCCCGGAAAAAAATTATCAGGGCAAAAAATATTTCTCACCTGGTCCTCTAAATTTATAAAATCGGTACTATACGGCCTATGACACTCTATGCGAGCTCTTATACTAAAACAATTATACAGGTAATCGCATAAACAGCCAACTATCAAACAGCAAAAAGCTCCCTAAGTATTAACCTGCAGGGAGCTTTTTATATTTAGAATAAAATCGGAATTTACCAGATCTTCAACCGGTCCTCAGGTGCGATATACATTTTGTCGCCTGCCTGGACATTGAAAGCTTTATAGAAAGCATCAAAATTCATCAGTGGTCCAAGAACACGCCACTCAGCCGGAGAGTGAGGATCTAGATTAATGCGCTGACGGATCGTTGCGTCTTTATATTTGCTTCTCCAGATCTGCGCCAAAGACATGAAGAAACGCTGATCAGGTGTATAACCGTCAATCTTAGTCGTGTCCTGACCCTGTTTGGTTAACTTGAAGGCATCATAGGCGATAGCAACACCACCAAAGTCAGCCATATTTTCACCGGTGGTCAACTGACCGTTGACGTGCAGGGAATCCAGCATCGTAAAGCCGTCGTATAACTTCTGGATCTTTTTCACCTTCTCATCAAATTTGGTTTTGTCTTCCTTGGTCCACCAGTTATTAATATTACCGACCTTATCATATTGAGATCCCTGGTCATCAAAACCATGTGTCATTTCATGACCGATAACCATCCCGATGCCGCCGTAGTTTACAGCGTCATCCGCATCTTTGTCAAAGAATGGATACTGCAGGATACCAGCCGGGAATACAATCTGATTGGTTGTAGGATCGTAATAAGCATTAACGGTAGGAGGGGTCATATACCAAAGGTCTTTATCGACCGGTTTGCCCAGTTGTGACAATTCAAAATTGTAATTATTCTGTCTGGCTGCAACCACATTTTCAAAGTATTTCGCTTTATCTACATTTACTTTGCTGTAGTCTCTCCATTTAGTCGGATAACCGATCTTGCGGATAATGGCTTTTAGCTTGGTCTGGGCGGTCACTTTGGTAGAGTCACTCATCCAGTCCAGGTGTTGAATGCGATTGGAGAAAGCCTTTTCCAGATTAGACACTAATTTGTCCATTCTTTCTTTAGCTTCCGGCGGAAAATATTTCTTAACGTATAGCTGTCCGAGAAGTTCTCCCAGATTATTGTCCACTGCGGAGACCATTCTCTTCCAAAGATCCTCCTGCTTTTCACGGCCGGTCAATACTTTGGCATATTCAAAACCAGCATCGGTAAAGGGTGTACTTAATACATTACTATAAGAGCCGATGGTATTTGCTTTCAGGTAGACTTTCCATTGGTCTATAGGAATAGATGTTAAGAGCTTGTTCAGTTGCTGGTAATAAGCAGGCTGGCCGATGTCTACTGAGTCAACACCATTCGCGCCGAGGTCCTTTAACAGACTGGTCCAGTCAATATTCGGTTCTGAACTGACCAGGGCGGCGACAGCAGTTTTGTTGTAATTGCTTTCAACGTCCCTCAGCTGCACTCTTGTTTTATGAGAATTTGCTATCTGCTTTTCGATAGCATAGACAGTTTCTGCATCTTTAGTGGCGGTCTGCTCGTCGGCGCCTGTTAATGTAAACAGGGTTTTTACATATGTTTTATATGCCTGCTGAATCTTCGCAGTTGAACTGTCTGTTTTAAAATAGTAGTCCCTGTCTGGCAGTCCCAGGCCTGTCTGGCGGAAAGAAGCGATATTCATGGAACTATTCTTCTGATCCGGGCCTACGTTAAAGGCGATGATTGACTGATCTCCTCTTTTATAAGCATCTGTTACGTACGTTAGCAGTGACGGGAGATCCTTTATGCCGTCAATGGCTGCAAGCATCGGCTTAATCGGGTCGTAGCTTCTTTTGTCGCGGGTAGCAGTATCCATGCCTGAAGCAAAGTAGTCACCTACCTTTTGTTCAATACTGCCTGAGGTGCCGTCATTTTTCAAAGCTTCTTCCAGGAGGCTTTTTAATTTTTCCCTGTTGTCATCTGCGAGCTGGTTAAAGCCTCCCACAGCAACTTTATCTTCAGGGATCTTAACGGTGTCCAGCCATTTGCCGTTTACAAACCTGAAGAAATCATCTCCCGGTTTAACGGTACTGTCAATATACTGGGTTTCAATAAAATGTTGCCGGGTCTGTGTGCTGTCGGCACTATTGCCACCGCAGGCGGCAAAGGCGGACGCCACACAGGCTGCAGCAACTGAGAGCGTAACTTTATTCATTGTTTTATATTTTTATTATCCAATTAAAAATTCACTTGATCTGTTCAGCGGTTGATAATAGTGGTTGCAACAGTTATCCGCTATTTGTTTGTCCAACAAAAGCAAAGCCCCGGTCTGGTGCCAGTTTCCTGTCGCCGTTTTCTTAATCATTTACAATGCGCTAGCAAATGTCGGGAAATATATTCAGAAAACCATCACCTGTACCATGAATTACCGAACGAGATAAAATTGGAAGGTTTAATCATTCAAGACTGACTATAAAAAATATATAAATTGTATTTTTTATATATTCATATTATTTAATAATCGTAACAGGTAGATCACGGAATCAAAAAATTCTGTCGCAAGAATAATAGGTTTGATTTATTTAGTCAATAACGTTGACACGGCCTTTGATAACAAATTGGCGACACTGTAGATTTTACGTCCGTTAATGCTTATATGCTGTATTTTATGTTTTTTTGTAAAAATCAATTTTGGTTATATGATTTCATCATTAGAAATAAAGGGCTACAAATCAATTAAAGATCAAAATATACCGTTAAAGGCGCTTAATGTTTTGATCGGTGGCAACGGGGTTGGCAAGAGCAATTTCATTTCTGTGTTTTCACTGGTCAGGAATCTCTACGAGAGAACCCTGCAAAATTATGTGCTCCAAAAAGGAGGAAGTAACAACTTTCTTTTCTCAGGTAACAAAATAACAAATGAAATATTCATTAAATTCTTGTTCGCTAAAGAAAAGATGGACTATAATAGTTTCTTTTTCTCGTTACAGAATGGAAGTAATTCATTATTTATAAAAAAATTAGGAACTTCATTTAAAACAAACGACAATATATGGCATGAAAGCATATATGAAAAGAATGTCCTCGAATCCAGATTTGCCGGTGCATCTGTCGGTCAGGCTTATAATGTAAATGATTTATTGAAAGAATTTGAGGTTTATCACTTTCACGATACAAGTGATAATTCTCCGATGAAGGGAATAAGTCAAATAAATGACAACCGTTTTTTTAAAAAAGATGGCTCGAATCTTGCCTCTTTTTTATATTACTTAAAGCTTCGCCATCCGAAGCATTTTTTAAGAATTGAACGAACGATATGCGCAATCGCACCTTTTTTTGAAAGATTTATTTTAGAACCCAACAGACTAAACACCGATAATATCCAATTAGAATGGCAAGAACGCGGACAATATGACACATTCTTCAATGTCAGACATCTATCTGATGGAACGTTAAGGTTTATATGCCTTGCCACTTTGTTACTGCAACCTGAACCTCCAAAGACGATTATAATTGATGAACCACAATTAGGTCTTCACCCTTTGGCGATAAATATCATCTGTGAGTTATTCAAAAAGAAAACAAAGGAAGGTATTCAAGTCATCATATCGACACAATCTGTTACATTATTAAATAATTTCGATGTTCAGGACATAATCGTCGCAGACAGGGTTGACCAGGCTACTGTTTTCAAGCGTTTAAATCAAGAAGACCTTACCTTGTGGGCTGCCGATTATTCTATAGGGGAAATCTGGGAAAAGAATATAATTGGTGGCCAGCCATTTTAAATTACCATGAGAAGACTCGTATTTTTAGTCGAAGGTGACTCTGAGTTAATCTTTGTCAAAAAGTTTTTAATTCCATACTTTTTCATCATTGCTCCGAAAGATATATAACGCCGGATTTTTTCAGCCGATTGCATACTACTGGTTTTTTGGGTTTTTTGTTCGTACTTTGCGCCATGCAAAAATTAAGCATGGATGACTTAGGCAGATTAAGTCCTGAGGGCTTTAAGACCGCAGAGAAGCTGCCTTTGATCATCATTTTGGATAATATACGCAGTATGCACAATGTGGGCAGTGTATTCAGAACTGCCGATGCCTTTTTGTGCGAGCAGATCATGCTTTGCGGGTATACCCCCCAACCGCCTCATAGAGACATCCACAAAACCGCACTTGGCGCAACCGAGACGGTCAACTGGTCCTATTATAAAGACCCCGTTGAAGCGGTGGCGGCGGCGCGGGCAAGCGGTTATGCGCTATTCAGCGTTGAGCAGGCCACCGGAAGTATTTCAACAGAGCATATGCAACAAATGAAGGCACCCGGACTTCAAAAAGGCCTGGCACTGGTTCTCGGCAATGAGGTGCAGGGGGTAGATCAAAAGATAATTGATCTGAGCGACGGCTGCCTGGAAATTCCTCAATACGGTACTAAACATTCCCTGAATATTTCCGTTGCAGCCGGCATCGTGATCTGGGAGGCTTCCAAATTACTGCGGGGACGGTATTTAGCCACATCATAATTAAAGATAAAATTTCAATTAACCCTTATAATTCATTGAAAATGACAATCCGAATTTTGGTCACAGGAGGAACGTTTGACAAGGAATATGATATGATTCACGGGAAGCTCGATTTTGAGCAAACCCATGTTCCGGAAATGCTGCAGCTGGGCCGCTGCACCGTTGCCGTGGAAATAAGAACGCTGATGATGGTCGACAGTCTGGAAATGACAGATACCGACCGGGAGTTGATCCTGCACACCTGCAGATCTGTACCGGAGGACCGGATCTTACTGACACATGGCACCGATACCATGAGCCAGACGGCCGGCTACCTGGCAGCTGCTAATTTGCCTAAAACCATTGTCCTTACGGGAGCCATGATTCCCTATAAGTTTGGCAGTTCTGACGGTTTTTTTAACCTGGGCGCCGCGCTGGCTTTCCTGCAGACCCTTCCACATGGGGTATATGTAGCCATGAATGGCCGTTATTACAACTGGGACAATGTCCGCAAAAACAAGAAAACAGGTTTCTTCGAAGAAATTACGCCCGTCTAACAACATTTATAATAATTGGTTTTCAATAATTTGTAAATTTCGGTGAGTCCCGTTTATGCCGCCCAGGCGACTGCTCACCGAAATTTGCCTGTAATTGTAACATAGATACCTGCAATACGTTATCTTTATAGAGTTAAAAGTTGTGTAAGTAAACACCCCTACAAAAGATGACCTATCAAATTTCACAGGGCATAAAGATCAATGTGGAGACCTTTTTTCAACCCGATCAAAGCAGTCCGCTGGTAAATGAATATCTGTTTGCCTATAGGATTACCATTGAAAACCATAATCCGTTTGTTGTGCGGCTGCTCAGCCGGCACTGGCATATATTTGACGCTAACGGCACCACTCAGGAAGTCAAGGGAGAGGGCGTAGTAGGGGCGCAGCCCTATATAGAACCCGGTTCTGCTTATCAATATGTAAGTGGCTGCAGTCTTAATTCAGAGATGGGCAGAATGCATGGAGAATATCTCATGGAAAATCAGGATACTAAAAATCAGTTTTCAGTCCCCATTCCTGCCTTTGACTTAATCACGCCTTCAAAGCTGAATTAACTTCGCAGTTTTTTAAATCAGCAGCCTTTTTACCAGGGCGAAAATAGCCACATAGAATCTTTAGTTATGGAGTTAGTGCCCTATTTACCTGACGCAGAAGCGCCGGAAGATACCCCCCTTGCGGAACAAAAGATTCGTGTGCGTATCCGTCAGGATGCCTGGCTGGCCAAGATGGCCTGCAAGTGTATCAGGCAAAAGGATGTAGCGCTCACCTTATTTAAAACAATTTATTTATCCCACAGTACTGCAGGTCATTTCCTGGCCAATCAAAGATGGGTCGCACATGAGCTGGCACACGTCCGGCAGTTTATGACCTATGGCAAACTCAGATTTCTAGTTATGTACCTGATGGAAAGCCTGCGCAGGGGTTACTATCAAAATAAATGGGAATGTGAGGCCAGGGCACAGGAAGATAAAGCAGAGATCCTGCAGGATTTTTATTTTGAATACCAGGCGTAAGCGAATAAAAATCAGCTCTCCTGATACGGGTCCGGGCTTATCTCCTGGGGCGCTTCATACAGCGGCAGACTCACATAAAAAGTAGTTCCTTTGCCGGCCTCACTCTCAAACCAGATCTGGCCGCCGGCGTTCTCTACGATGCCTTTACAGATAGCCAGCCCCAGTCCGGTTCCGGAAGTCTTGGTGGTAAAGTTCGGTACAAATATCCTGGTGGCCTGCTCTTTGGTAATGCCCATACCTTTATCTGCCACGGTGATCAATACATTTTTCTCCACTCTTTGTTCTTCTATAGTCACTGTAAAACAGTCCATCTGTTCTGAGGCCTCCAGCGCATTTTTAATCAGATTGGTGAAGACACGCCTGAGCTGCACTTTATCAGCCATGACACAATTGTTTTGGACAGACGGCGTATATACAATGTCAATGCCGTCCTCTGTATTATACAGCAGCAATAATGGCTTGATAATTTCTCTTATGGTAAAGGTCTCAGGTTTCGCATGATGAATGTTGGCAAACTGAGAAAAGTCACTGGCGATCTTAGCCAGTTGATCGATTTGTTCAATGAGCATATCAGAGACTCTTTTGGAAAGAGAGTGAATGTCTGCCTCCGGATTCTGCGCCGAACGCTGTAAGAACTGCAGGCTCAGTTTCATGGGAGTCAGCGGGTTTTTGATTTCATGAGCGACCTGACGGGCCATTTCCTTCCAGGCGCCCTCCCGTTCGCTTCTGGCCAGGGCACGGGCACTTTCTCCCAGCTTGCGCACCATGATATTGTATTCCTGTACCAGATCACCGATTTCATCATTGCGGTTCCACTGGATCTCCTCGTTTTCTATTCCCAGGTTGATCTTGCGCATGTCTTCCTTGATTACCGAGAAGGACTGGGTAATCCTGAAAGTAAGCAAACTGGCTACGGCACCTGCCAGCAAAAAGATCAGCGCATTCAGGTTAATAATGGTGACCAGGAAACTGGATATCTCCTGATCTAATTCATATTGTGAATTTAGCGCCGGTGTATTCAGATAAGCAAATACCTGTTTATTTTTTCCGTACAAAGGAACATATATACTCAGGTATTTGAGTTTGCCGATGGTCTCTTGCTGAAAAAATTTGATTCTGTGTCTGAGATGCAGGGCCTCAAATGCCTTGGGGTGCATTTTATTGCTGACGATATTTTCATTAAAGATATACGGCTGAGAGGAGGCCTCCAGATTCCCGTTGCGGTCGTAAAGGTTGACATCCTGTTTATTCAGATTGGCCAGTTCCACCACTCTTTGCGCGACCAGCGTACTGTTATAAAACGCGTCCAGATCATTAGGGGCCTGCATATTTAATGGCAGTTCCTGATTCAGGCTCTCTTCAATTTCTCCTGCCAGGATCTGGGTGGACTGCATGAGTTTATCTTTATTGCTCTTATTAAACCGGCTGATGAAAAAAGAGATCGTCGATATCCCGATAATAATAAAAGAAAACAAACTGATGAAGATCAGGGTGGCATGTACCTGGAACCGGATATTAAAGTTCAGTCCGCTTTTGATCAGCTTCCACTTAAACCTGGACTGAATGATAAAGCCGGACAATTTTAATAGCACAATCACCACCACAAAAGAAGAAAAGATATAGGCGAATAAAGTAATGGTATTCAGCAGCTCGTTATTTTTTTCCGTAATAACAACCGTGGTATGGTTGCCCGCATTATACCATAACTCCTTTACCTTAAAATTATTGACTTGTTGAAACTCTTGTTTAGGTATCTGTGCCTGAGAGAGCGAATCGGAAAATTCAAAGTCTTTACTGTTAGAAAAGATCTGCCGGTCTTTGTATACGGCATACGAATAATTCTGTGGAATCTGTCCGGTGACAATCACCGGATTATTGAGCAATTCTAAGGACAGGTTATTGTTGACATATTTTCTGGGCGAAAGTACGACAAACAGGTAGCCCATGATTTCATTATTATAAACGCTGGCAATTTCTTTTCTATAGATATAATTGAAATTATCCGATTCTGACCCATGGATGTACAGATCCGTTACATTGGTGGGCTTACTGTTACTCACCAGGGCGTTAAGCAGGCCAAAGGAAGAGGAGTCGGCATTAAATAGGGGCGCTCTGTTGCCGTCAAAGGTATAGATGCGGGTATTGAATTTATTGAGAAACCCCGAGAAGTTGGCCATAATGAGGCTGTCTTTGACAAAGCGGTTATCGCCGTCATCATAGAGCCGGTTAAAATTGTCGTTCCAGAAGAAGTTGGTAAAATTACTGATAGCCATTTTCACCAGGTTCTCTCCTGCATTGTCTGCCTGTAAAGCGAGTGCTTCTGCATATCTTTTCTTCTCTTCCAGTCTTCTGTTATTGGTAAACTGTAAGATGGCTGTAAAAGTGGCTGCAAAAAACATGACCCAGAACAGAAAGTATCTGGAAGAGACTAAAGGCCGCGGCAGATCTTCCCAGCGGTATTGCAGGATCAGTAAAAAGAGCACCATCCAGAGCAGGGCAAATATTTTGATATTCACCAGATCCGAAGGGCCGCGAAAAGAGACCAGTATCAGGCCACTGACAACGACGATCGCCATTCTTTCATATAGCCCGAATCCTGCGTTCAGCGCCGGCAGATGCAGAAAATAGGATAGATTAAAAAAGCTCAGAGTGATAAAGGTCAGGATCACGAAGGTGACTACGGTATAGATATTCAGGTTAAAGAAATCTGCTACATTGATCGGGATTTTAGAATCCCTGACCAGACTGGATACGATGCTGACCATATTCATCGTGCAAAGAGCAAAAATAAACAAGGAGGCTATCGCAATGACCTTGGCATATTTTTTAATCAGCTGCTGATGCCTGATCCCTACCTTGGTATGCCGGTATTTGATAAAAAAGGTAATCCAGAAAAACAGTAAGGTATTGATCAAGAGGTCCCCCAAAGAAGAATGCAGCATATTGGAGGCATAGATAATGGGGCTGAAAAGCTCATAGCTCCTGTAATTAAAAGGAATCGGCAGCCAGTAGGTCATGAACCGGAGCAACACCACGGTTATCAGCAGCCAGAAAGCGCCTTTGTAAAATCCCTTGACCAGCGTGATCTCATTTATAATCCCATTGATAAAAATCAATACAAATAAGATCCCCAGCAGTTTAAAAATCAGCGAAGCCATACTGGGATGCTGATCGGGATTTGCCTCATATTTACTGAGCTTAAAGAGTTCCTGTCCCCTGGAGTTATAGATCGGCTCCCCAAGGCCGGTCCTGTCGATATAATACATGCCATCCAGATCCGGGCTATGGGCAAAGCTGTTTCTGAAATACTTACTTTCGATAAAATAAGTCCAGCGGATCGGGATCATGGCTACCACCAGAAAAGTTCCTTCTTTGGTGGGGATGGTCTTTTTCAGCATTTCAAAAAGACCGTTATTGGCGCGGATGGGGTAGTAGCCGTCCGGCAGCCTGAGGTCTTGCTGACCTACATTTACATTGAAGGTGTTCCAGTAAATTTCCTCGGGCGGGGTACTGTCATTAACGGTATAGACGAATATTCCGTAGTCTTTTTCCAGTAGATTAAGCTCCGCTTTATCTGAACGCTTCGTGAGTAACTGATTTAAAGAGGCAGTGGTGGTCGTCAGGGCCTCAAAATCCTTCTCCTGGCTGGCCAGATACCCTTCGAAGCTCTGTTTCACCTTTTGAGGCGACGCATTGAACGCCCAATAGTTGCTTATCACAAAAGAAAGTGTAAACATCCAGGCGGCTATGATCAGTGAATAGCCCTGTTTAAATATTGCTTTACGAAGCGTTGTTATCATAGTTTGCTGTCGCCATTGTGAGGGCGCTGACAAATTTTAGGTAAAGGATGACTTTACTTTTCTTCTTTTAATATGCGCTTGGCCGTATTCCACAATTGATCCATCTGATCAAAGCTAAGGCCGGGGTCCGTAATAGAAAGTCCATTTTGGCCGGCGAGCTCTTCCATCAGCGTAAATCGCCGGATGAACTTACGGTTGCAGCCTTCCAGCGCCTTGTCGGCATCTATATTCAAAAAGCGTGCATAATTTATCAAGGAGAAAAAAACGTCGCCCAACTCTTCTTCCATACCTGCGGTATCTTCCGCCGTAACGGCCTGCTGCAGCTCCAGAAGCTCTTCCTGAACCTTACCGTAAACCGCCGCCTTATCGCCCTCGGGCCAGTCAAAACCGGCCTGACGCGCCTTTTCCTGTATCCTGGCTGCCTTTACCATGGAAGGCAGTCCTTTGGGTACACCGTTCAGTACGGAAGTATTTTCCTTGTCTCGTTTTATCTTTTGCCAGTTGCGTTTTACCTCCTCTGCATTCTCCACTTTTATATCTCCGTAAATATGTGGATGGCGCCGGATCATCTTGTCTGTGATACCACCTATAATATCTGCTAAGTTAAACACCTGCTTTTCTTTTCCTATGCGGGCATAAAACAGCAGATGTAACAAAAGGTCGCCCAGTTCGCCCTTGATGTCTGCCCAGTTCTTGTCATCAATGGCGCCGGTTAACTCATAGGTTTCTTCCAGCGTCATGGCACGCAGGGTGTCAACGGTTTGTTCTTTATCCCAGGGACATTTTTCCCGAAGCTCATCCATGATGGCCGCCAGTCGCATAAAAGCCTCGCTAAGCCCCGGATCTTTACTGATTCTGTGTTGGTCTGCTACTTGATCTTGCTCCATGCTGTACGCGTAATAATTTTGCCTAAAAATACAATAGTGGTTCCATCTGGCCTAATTGCCCCGCCACATACAAGTATTACCGCCAATTTAATTAAAAGCCTAATACCCAAAAGACGGCCTCCTCAATAGCGAATGGCTATAAACAATCACCTTAGATAATATAAAAGAATATGACAATCAATGATTTAATATTTTATTTCGTGAAAAAAATGAAAAAAATTTGAAAAAAAATTAAACAAATGTTTGATTGACTTAAACAATTGTTTAATTTTGCATCTTCAAAAGCAAAAGAAGGAATTGAGATATGTCAGACAAAAAATCTCATATTATTAATGTTGCCATCGAGCTGTTTTCAAAAAATGGCTTTGAGGGGACCTCGATGAGGGATCTGGCCAGTGCGGCCGGTGTTAATATTGCCATGATCAACTATTATTTTGGCAGTAAGGAAAAGCTCTTTGAGGCAATTGTTGAAGGGCGGTCGGAAAAGGCCCGTAAAGAATTGGAAGAGCTGGCACAGGACCCCAGCATGACAGCTATCCAGAAAATGGACCGCATCATCGAAATGCAGGTGGCCAAAGTACTGGAAAAACGGCACTTTCATAAGGTGTTACAAAATGAGGTGATGCTCAATAAACGACCGGAGCTGAACCTGGCCATCGGTAATATCTTTAAAAAGAATGGCGCCATTTTAAGAAGCATACTGGAGGAAGGTGTCCGCAACGGAGAGTTCAACAAAGTAGATGACGGACTGGTGGTTTCCACCATTATGGGCACCATCAATCATGTGTTCCTGTCCAGAACGATCTGTAACCTGATCTTTGAGCCCACGGCCGGGTACCAGGATCCGTTTGTAAACCCGAAAATCAAAAAAAGAGTAATAGAGCATCTAAAGGACCTGATACACGTGTATCTTTTAAAGAAACCCGTCGTCCCCAAAGAAGGCTAGCACTTACTATACCGAATTGTAAAACAAATTCTAGATGAATCAAACAATAAAAAAGGCAAGATATCTGATGACCCTGGTCACAGTACCTGCTATTTTATGGGCGCAGCAGCCAACAAAAAACCTGAGTCTGGGAGAAGCTATTGAGCTGGGGCTTGGACACAGTAAAAAGCTATTGCTTTCTGACGCTGCCATTCAAGAGGCAGAAGCCAGTTTGCAAATATCAAAGAATGCACAGTTGCCGGAGCTGAAATTAAGCGGTGCCTACCTTTATCTGGCACAGCCGCACCTGGACCTTAAATTCAATCAGGATAACAACAGTGATGAAGGCAGCTCTGGTGACGGCAGTTCCTCCAGCAGTTTCCCAAAAGTAAATCAGGCGCTATATGGTATGCTGAGTGCCTCTATGCCTTTATATGCCGGTGGCAAGATCTCCAACTCTATTAAGAGTGCCGAATATCTCACCAAGGCCACCAAGCTTGATGCAGAAAATGAAAAAGAAGCAGTCGTACAAAATATCATCAGTGCCTACTATAATCTGTACAAGGCAGATGCACAATTAAAACTGGTCAACGAAAACCTGCGTACTGCCGAGCAGCGCGTCAAAGATTTTTCCAATCTGGAGGCCAATGGCATCATTGCCAGAAATGACCTGATGAAAGCCGAGTTACAGCAAAGTAATATGGAACTGGCCGTACTGGATGCACAGAATAATCGTAAGATCACGAATTTTAATTTTAACCTGATGCTGGGGCTTGAAGACAGCACTTATATTCAGGTGGATACGACTCAAACGGGTAATCCTACGCCGGTAGAAGGCTTATCTGAACTGGTTACGCTGGCACGTTCAAACCGTTTTGATTACCTGGCAACGGTAGAAAGAACCCAGGCAGCGCAATATAATACCAAGGCTGTCAAAGGCGGTAAATATCCTACCATAGCATTAACAGGCGGTTATGTGGCAGCCGATGTTCCTAAAGCATTGACGGCCTATAACATTGTGAATGTTGGCGTGGGGTTGAGCTATGACCTGGGTGCCTTATATAAAAATGGTGCTAAGGAACGCTCTGCCAAAACGCAGGAAAGGATAATGGAGATAAAAAAATCCCAGCTTGACGATGATATCCAGACAGAGATCTTTCAGGCGTATAACAACTATACCCATCAGCTAAAAAAACTGGATGTATTACAAAAAGCGATCGAGCAGGCGGAGGAAAATTACCGTATTACGAAAAATAAATACGACAATGCCCTGGCTACGGCGACGGATCTGTTTGACGCAGATGTAGCCCAGCTGCAGGCGCGGATCAATCTGGCCAATGCGAAAGCAGACGCTGCTGTTGCTTATAATAAAATTTATGAAACCGTTGGTGTACTTAACAAGCGGGTGCATAATATCTCTACAGACAAATAAACACCGACAATAAACAAGTGCTCAAAGCCGACTCATTTATCCAACCGTAACAATAATAATTAATCATAAAGCGAGAAAAATGTCTCAGGAAAATAACAATACATCAACCAAACCCAAGAAAAAATCAAACGCCTTATTTGCGATCATTTTCTCCATACTGGTCGTGGCCGGTATTATTTATGGCGTGATGGCCTTTTTGCATGCGCAGAAGCATGAAGAAACAGATGATGCCCAGATATCCAGTGATATCAGTCCGGTCATTCCGCATGTTTCTGGTTATATTAAAGATGTGCTGGTCAAAGACCATCAATATGTACATAAAGGGGACACCCTGGTGATCTTAGATGACCGCGATTTTCAGATTGCACTGGAGGACGCCCAGGCCGGTCTGGCGACCGCTGAGAGCGGCGTGAGTGTTGCCAGTGCAGGTATTGGCGTAACTCAGAGTAATATCGCCAGTTCAAGGACGTCCATTGAAACCATCGACGCGCAGATTGAGTCCGCTAAAGTGAGTCTTTGGCGCGCCAATAGTGACTTTGAACGTTACAGCAATCTGATCAAAGACCACACGATCACACAGCAACAGTTTGAGGAAGCAAAAGCGACCAAGGAACTCGCCGAGAAACAACTCGGTATCCTGCAGGCACAAAAAAATGCCGCTGCTAAAAATGTCGCTGCAGTCGCTTCTCAAAAACCTGTTACCTCCAGTCAGGTAACTTCTGCGAAAGCTAAGATTAAACAGGCACAGGCTTCCATTGATGCCGCCAAGCTGAACCTGTCCTATACATATATCACCGCCGCTGTTGATGGCCAGGTGGGTACCGTAAACCTGCAACCCGGCCAGTTCGTCTCAGCCGGACAGGCGCTCTTTGAGGTCGTACCGAATCTGAAAAGATGGGTGGTTGCCAACTTCAAGGAAACCCAGATGACGCGTATTCGTACAGGTCAGGATGTCGAGATTCATGTAGATGCATATCCCGATATGGCTATCAAGGGAAAAGTATCTTCCATCTCTCCGGCTACTGGCGCTAAAATGGCATTATTGCCACCGGATAACGCCTCCGGGAACTTTATTAAAGTGGTACAGCGTATCCCGGTACGTATTGACCTGACAGGGGTTTCCGACTCGACCTTGCACCTCTTAAGCTCTGGCATGAGCGTGGACGTGGATGTCTTGCTGACCTCTGGTAATTAATATTTTGAAAATGTGATACAAGCGGGAGGGGAGGCTTGAACCGGTCCCCGCTTGTAACAATACATGTACAGCCGTCTGTCTTTGTTGCTTTTCTGGTGTGTATTTTTTTGATTTCGTGCACCGGTAGATATCTCAGAACGGATGCTGTAAGGTATGTTCCATTTTCTGTTAAAGATGATAATTTAAAATGAGCAATACAACAACCCTGAATCAGCAGGACTCTTTAGTTGAATATGGCGCCAGAAGGGTAGTGATTGTCATTACGGCCATCCTTTGTGCGTTACTGGAAATTGTCGACACCACTATTGTAAATGTGGCGCTCAATGATATGAAGGGCAACCTGGGTGCGACCTTAAGTGAGATTGGATGGGTGATTACGGCCTATGCCATCGGTAATGTGATTATTATACCGATGACTAGTTGGTTGAGTCAGCAGTTTGGACGTAAAAACTATTTTGCGGCTTCGGTAATCTTATTTACTGCCTGTTCGTTTTTCTGCGGCAATGCGACGACCTTATGGGAACTCATCTTGTTTCGGTTCTTGCAGGGCGTAGGCGGTGGAGCGCTGCTGGTTACCTCACAGACGATCATCACGGAAGTTTTCCCGGCCGATAAAAGAGGAATGGCGCAGGCCATTTACGGCCTGGGTGTAATTGTCGGCCCCACGCTGGGCCCTCCATTAGGGGGTTATCTGGTAGAGAATTACAGCTGGCCTTATATCTTTTTTGTCAATATTCCCATCGGTATCGCTGCTGCGATCATGACACTGAAATTTGTACGGAGTCCTAAATATGGCAATAAGAAAAAAGCCAGCGAGGTGGACTGGTTCGGTATCTTTTTTCTCATGGGGGCAGTGGGATGCCTGCAGTTCGTGCTGGAGAAAGGACAAGAGGAAGACTGGTTCAGTTCCCATATCATTGTCATCTGTTCGGTGATATCGGTGATCATGTTCTATTTCTTTATCTGGCGTGAATCGGTGGCCAAAAACCCTATTGTTAATCTCAGGGTGCTGAAAGACAAGAATCTGGCCATTGGGACGATCCTCACTTTTATATTAGGTTTTGGCCTTTATGGCTCAACTTTTATTATTCCGCTGTATTTGCAGAATATACTGGGGTGGACAGCCTACCAGGCAGGCCTTATCATGGTGCCTTCGGCGGTAGTCACGGCCATTATGATGCCCATTATTGGCGTGCTGATGCAAAAAGGCGTCAAGCAACAGCTTTTAATTGCCATGGGATTTGTCCTGTTCTTTGTCTATAGTCTCTGGGGCTATAAGATCATATCACCTGATACGGGTTTTAATGATTTTTTCTGGATGTTGATGCTTCGCGGATTTGCGCTCAGTATGATCTTTATCCCGATTACGACGCTGGCCTTGTCGACCCTAACCGGTAAGTCTATCGGGGAAGGGGCGTCCTTTACCGGTATGGCCCGGCAGTTGGGAGGGTCCTTTGGTGTTGCGCTGATCACCACATTTATGACCAGGGAGTCGTTTAAATACCGTACAGATATGGTGGGATACACCAACGCCTCCAGCGGGATCTTCCAGCATAAGTATGAAAGTCTGGTAGCGATGTTTACCCACAAGGGAATGGCCATCAACCAGGCAAAAGATGCGGCCTATCAGGCCATAGACGGTATGATCATGAAGCAGGTAGCAATTCTTTCCTATATGGATGTTTTCCTGTATATCGGGATGATGTTCCTTATTTGTGTGCCTTTTGTATTAATGGTCAAAAGCAGCAAAAAGAAAGTAGATATGAGTGCCGCGATGCACTAAGCATGCTCTACCGGGCTGCAAGAAAGCCTGTCTGAAAATAATTTTGTCGGATCCGCTCATTAAACAAGCATCTGTCTCTTTACGCCGCTACTTGGATAGCCGCATAGCAGAGCAGATGTTTTTTTTGGGGGAAATGTAATTAAGCTCTTATAACAGCAGTGTAAGCGTGTAGATAGCAAGGCCCACCAGGCCGCCCACAAGCGTGCCGTTGATACGGATAAACTGCAGATCTTTGCCGACTTCCAGCTCCAGTTTTTCGCTCAGGTCTTTGCCCTGCCAGTTGCCCACAGTCTTACTGATCAGTTCTCCCACACGCTCCTTATTGCGCAGCGTGAGCCGGTAGGCATTCAGCCGTACCCAGTCGTTTACTTTACCGGCCACAGCAGGGTCGCTTTTCAGCTTATCTGACAGCAGTTTTATCTGCTGGTCGATATACCGGGAAAGTTTGGTCGTTTTACCCGTCCTGGTGTCAAAGCTGAGTTCCTGCAAGAGCATGTCTTTGAGATATTGCCAGGCCATCATAGCATAGCCCTGTAACTGCGTTTCAGACAACAGGCCGGATTTTAACCGCTGGAGATCAGCTTCATATTTATCTCCGGTTTTTAAATCACCTGATAACATAGCCAGGTGAGCCGTGAGTTCTTTTCTGAGCGGGTGATCCGGCGTCTGGTGAATCTCATGAACATAATTAGCCAGTCCTACCGTAATGCGGTTAGCGAGCATATTATCTACAAAGCCCGGCACCAGAAAACCGCTTTCTTTTTTTACCCGGGCACGCACCACGTCTTCATTTTCTGCGATATAATGCTTTAACTTTTCCAGCAGATAATCCATCAGGCGCTGGTGCTGTCCCTGCGCAACCATGATATCCAGTGCGCTGCCCAGTGTAGGCCCCAGACGAATGGTCTCTAAAAGATCCTGGCCCTTGTCTTTTAGAAAATGCGCCGCCGCCATATCATCTGTTTTTTCCAGCAGCTCCGTGGCCATTTTCATGATTTCTTCCAGCAATTGATTGCGGTTATTTTCACTGGCCAGGTAATTTCCGGCCAGTGTGGCTACATCGAGTTTTTCAAAATAGGGACGTAAGGTGTCAGGGTTTAAAAAATTATCGACGACAAAACCGCCCAGGTTATTACCGATGACCGCCTTTTTTCTCTCTATCAGGTTCGTATGCGGGATAGGCAGTCCCATAGGATGATGAAAAAGAGCCGTCACCGCAAACCAATCGGCAAGCGCCCCCACAACACCCGCCTCTGCAAAAGCGCGGACGAAGCCCATCCAGGGCTGCGGCGCCCTTTTCATCAGCAAGACCATGGCCAGATAAATTATCACCATACCGACCAGGCAGCAAGTAGCCAGGGTCTTGTGTTTTTTTAATTGCTGTTTTTTTGTAAGATCCGGTAGGTGGGTAGAGGCCATAGTGCTATGAATCGTCTGGTTATTGTTGATGAATTAAATAAACTTATCCGTATTTACTGTTGTAAAAATAGTATAAATCCATCGCAATAATGACTCAAAATCGGGTAGGTAGGTAGCGATTAGTTCGCTACCTGACCTCCCACACCACCGTACGTACGGTTCCGTATACGGCGGTTCTATTAACTTTAGGTAGGTTTAAGCCTCAGCTTTAGCATGAAAAGC